>Ga0137403_10000149_pt1 | contig 83149 bp, 112 predicted proteins | sample CZOMad2_1_16fung_FD_122057 | JGI IMG/M metagenome (GOLD analysis project Ga0137403, IMG submission 122057) | Vadose zone soil fungal communities from Angelo Coast Range Reserve, California, USA - CZOMad2_1_16fungal (Hybrid Assembly) | ecosystem: Environmental > Terrestrial > Soil > Vadose zone...
AACTCGAAGCACGAATTGAAGCATTGGATAAAGAGTTGGCTGCGGCTCTGGCCCGCGTCAAAGTTTTGGAAGATCACAATGGCACGCTAATGCGCGAGAACATCGAGCTTCTGCGGCAGATCGCGAGGAACCATGCCTAAGAAAGTGTGGGTGTTGCTTTTGTTACTTACGGCTTGCACGGCCAGCGAGCCGGTTCGGGTCGTTGTTCGGAATCGGCACCACTATCACACCACTCGCATTCAAGAGGAACCCGTCATCATCGCAGTTCCAATTCCTGAGTTTCCTACCCCGACGCCAGCACCGGCGCCCAGCGCATCTGCCGCGCCGACTGCAACACCCTTTCCCAAACCCTCGAACGGCAAGTCCAAGTCGCCTATTTATCAAGGCCCTCTTGTTGACGAGAAAACAGGCAAGCCGGAAGATAAATAATTCTGTTGCAGAATTTCCGGAAGTTTCATATCATCGCAGAACAATGAAGAAATTCCTACCCATCCTCGCGATGGCGGTTGCCCTCGCTTTCACTGCGTGCGGCACGACCGGCCAGCGCGGTAACTATGTGGCGCCGAGCACAGCCGTTGTCGGCCAGCGGGTAAACACCGCGAGCGAAAAAATCACCGCCGCCAAGGTCAGCACAACCAAAGCGCAGGCCCATGCCAAGGTCGCCAAAACCAAGGTGGAGCAAATCGAAAAGATCGTGCCGAAGACTTCCGAAAACGCTGAGCTTATCCTGAGTTTGAAACAGGAAATCGACGGCCTCACGGACGAGCTACTTAATACGCAGGTTGCGTTACAAAGCGCACAAGATGAACTGACCAAAGCAAAAACGGTCGACATTCCCAATTTGCAAAAGCAAGTGAGCGACCAGACGGAAACTCTTAATACGAAGATCGGGGAATTGAACACCGCTATCGGAGAGCGAGACGTGGCAGTCGGGAAATACCACAAGTTGAAATTCTGGATTATAGGAGTAGCGGCGGCTGCGACGTTGTTTTTAATTTATTCGCTGTTCCACTTTGCAGCTTTCACGCCGCCCATCCTATACCTCACCATCGCAGCGCCGATCGCGGTGTCAACTTTTCTATTATTTTACTTGTAGCGGGGTGGTCTTGACATGGCCCAAGGTCTCGGCGATCTTGGGCCATGCTCTTACTTTTACTCTTGGTTATTGGGGCGGCTATTGCCGTCTACGTCTATCGGAAGCAGATTCAGATCGCCATTCAGGAACGGCGCCTTAGCAACGCAGTCAAGGAAGCGGAAGATGCTATCTCGGGCCATAAACTTGATGTAGCCGAGGCCGCTCAGAAAGTCATCGCGGATGCCAAAAGCATCATCGCGCGACTCAAATCCGAACTCGACGCTAAGAAATAAATCTGTGGACCTGTTCGGTTTAGTACGCGAGCAGTTGGCAACCGAGCCAGCGGAATCGAAAAAATACCGCATGGTGGCCCACGGAATGTGGACCGTTGTCGGTCTGTTCTGCGCCGGTGCCGCCACCTGCTATATCAAGCCGGAGATTGCCGGACACATCGGACCCCTCGCAAACGTCGCCATTACCGCCGTCAGCGGCTTGGTGGCGGTCTACGCGGGCGCGCAGGCCGCGGTTGAATACAAGGCCAATAGCGTGCTGCAGCAGACCCAAACCATCGCCGAACCGATCCCGCCAACAGGCGCCCCAACCGGCCCCGGCCCTTGCCCACAACCTACGGGCCCGACCGGGCCGCCTGTGGTGACGCCAGCTTCGACGGGAGCACCGGCCCAACCACCCTTCACCCCTGCCGCCATTGTGCCCTAATGACTCCGACCCCCGACCTTATTCGCCACATCGCCCGCATGCTGAACGCCTTCGAGAACGACGACGCTTCGGCAGAAACAAACTACGGCGCGATCTATATTTACCACGATGGAAACGGCAACCGTCGCCAAATCACTTTAGGCCGTGGATTTACCGCCGACGGCGGCAATCTCAAGAAGGTGATTGACCGATACATTTCCAAGGGTGGCGCGCTGTCTGGACAATTCGCCGATCACCAAGCCCTGCAGCCTGACGACCAGGAACTCCTGTCGCTCCTTCACAGGGCTTCAACGGAGCAGGCTATGAGGGACGCGCAGGATGAACTCTTCACCGAGGTTTATCTACAGCCCGCATTCGACTGGGCGGCCAGACACCAGTTTGAATTACCACTCTCTGTAGCGGTCATCGCTGACAGCTATCTCCATTCAGGCGGGATGTTACAATTTCTGATGGCCCGATTCTCCGAAAGCAAACCCGACAACGGCGGCGATGAGAAGACTTGGATTCACGAATATCTTGGAACCCGGCGCGCGTGGCTGGCCAGCAAAGGAAAGCCGCTAGTCAATACGCTCTATCGTCCGGATTTCTTTCTCGCCCAGATCGCGGTCGCAAACTGGAATTTCAACCCACCGCTGATCGCCAATGGCACGAACATCTCATAAACCTCGTAAGCTTTCGCCCAAACAAGAGCGCGCCGAGCGTCGAACCAATCTCGCTAGGAGTATTGACCTTGCGTGGGCAAGTTTACGCACACACTTAGCGGACGCTGCTCACTTCAAGAAACGCAAACACGAAGCCCGCGCTAAGACGAATGAGCGGTGGGAAGCAAATTGTGTGCGAGAATACGCCGAGATTATCCATACCGCGGCTGTAGAACTGCACGAGCTTACCAAGATCGACTTTCCTGACGACCACGAGGCTATGAATGAGCCGATTTCTCAGTGAGCAACCATAAACGCCCTTGGCGTCCACGCGAAAGCAAGCACTGGAAGAAGTTCAAGAAGCGCCCATTCTACGGCGCGCCGCGTCCCGAACCGCCGCCGGATCCAATCCCGCCGGACCCACTCAGCCCTTGATAATTAGCCCGTTCCATCGTATAAGGTAACTTCAATGGCCAGCCAACCCGACCCTTACGCCGCGACGTATCCCAAGCCCGGCAAGCCGATCGTCAAATCCTATCCGACGCCCGACCTGACGGATCGCATTTTTGTGGTGCGAAAGGACAGCCGCGCCGGTGGTTACGTGCTGCCCGCTCATGGCGACAAGTATGACGGCCCCGAGGCGCAGAAGCTTGAAGGTTTTGTATTTGCAACGGCGGTGCCCAGCGACCAAACTGGATGGGTTGATTGGTATTACCTCGATGAACGCTCGAACGAGGACACTTACAACGCGATTGTAACCTATCCTTATGTCGACAAAGATTACCCGCAAGTCACCCGCACCTACACCAGACTCCGCACCGAAGCGTTCCCGAATTTGGTTGTGGATGACGAACTTTCTGACGACCCTTCTCTACCCGACGAACCCGCGGCTGATTCGGCTGATCCAGTTTATCCAAACTTACTTCTGATTGACCACAAGGTTGTTCGGTTTGACGACCCGGTCCTTGATTCCATTTTCGTTAATGTCCAGCGCGTCTACGAGCGCCTGCCGTCGCCGATCATCCGCTCCTATGAGCAGAGCCCGGTAAAGCAGATCATCGCTATCGACACGCAGGAAGTGGTGACTGAAAACGTTCCCACGTCGAGCGCGCTAACGGAAGTCCTCAAGGTGGAGCGCACCACTACGGCGAAAGCCAAGGTGACTACCGGAACCGTGCCCGACGTGTTTCCTGCCGACGCTCACTTGATTGAGCGCCCTGACTTGATGCCGCCGGAGTTCCGCGGATTGATTCCCACAGTCACCGAGGCTCTCGATGTTGAAGGCGACGCCGTTCTTCCAACTCTCGGCACGGGCGAACTAGCCAAGAGCGAAGCGCAGAAAGACGAATTTGTTAAACGCACCTCGGTCACGAAGCGCGCAGACGTGCCTCTGCCGAAGACGATGATCGACAAAGACATTGAGCATTTATCTCAAGGGCGTTTCGGCGAAGGCTTTTCCAGCGAAGGCGTCATTGAAAAGACGGTTGCAGTGGGCGACCAAAATCTCGAGGTTGGCAAGTTCGTTACCGACGCGGAAGTTAAACTTTTAGGCGACGGCAATTCAGAGAAGATCACTCACAAAGTAACCGACTGGCCAATACTATTCGAGCGCACCGTCGACCCGCAGGAAGGTATCGCAGTCAATGTGAAGAAGCAGGTGATCGATCCTCTTAATGCTGCATTCGGCCCTATTGTCGCAGGCTATGTGGATGTGATGCCTTATGATCGCTGGCGCTCGATTCAGATTACCAGCAAGGTTGACCTGAACACCCTGCCGCCCGATCTTGAATACGGCTCGACGCAGAACTACAGCTTCCCCGACGTTCTTTTGGGTGTGACCGGTGAGTGGGAGCCCACGGTTGAGTATTCATCTACTCACCAGAATGATGATTCTAAGTTCGCACGTTGCGATGTGATCGCGCTTTCTAGTCCGGTAGGAAATATTTTAATTCGCATCGCCGGTGGATACTCCGGCCCAGTGCGCACCCGCATCGTCCGGAAGTTTTTACCTAACGCGCCGGGGTTGGGCAACGTTCCGATTCCTACTTTGATTAACCCGGTTCACGGCACGGCCTACATCCGCGCGCTCACTGTGAAAGAAGAGGGCGGCGACGGCACTGACTATGCGCATAGCTTGTTTAGTTCGACCGCACACTTTATTCCTTTCCGCCTCGGCCCCGTTCTAACAGGAAACTACTTCATCAATAACCCAAATTTTGCAACGTTCCCGGTCACGGTTCAAGCAAGCGTTACAGATGATCAAGGTTTACCTATCTCGGTCTCCCGAGTCGTTAGCACGTCGGGCCGCCTTGTTGTGGACATTCCACTTAGCACTCCCGGTGTGCTGACCCCTGGAACTGAGATTCTAATTGCGGCCCCCGTGACTCGGTGGCGGTTTGGTTTGTTTGTGCAGGAACTAATCTACGCCCGCATACCCTCTTAATTATGGATAACATGCCGGATGATCCGGATTTTCGAAAGTTCTTCGAAGCAGCCAAGCCTACTTGGCAGAACGATAACTACGGAATCCGCGGAAACAATGCTCAGACAAATCGTGAACAAGCGCCGGTGACGTGGCCGCGAGCCACGGTAGAAGCTATGCCCGTATCTGAGGCCCCCACCAGCATCGTCCCTACCGAGGTAAAAGATCCGTTGAAGGATGGCGGCGGAAACACGGTATTCTTCTCGTTCTTGTTAGAGCAGTTCATTGACCCGGTCAACGCAGACAACCCTAAAGTTTTGATTCGCGATGTTGAAGTGATCGGAGGGAGGCCACCGGGAATGGGCACCGATGAATACACACTCGACGTGTATGACGGCGCCTTCATTAACTTGATCGTGACTTATGACACTAGCACACTAGCCATCACATCACTTACTTTTGCAGTGGAAGCCGATGTTGCTGATCCTACGCTCGGCACATTCCGTGTTGAGATTGGGCGCACGTATATAGACTTCGACGTTAATGGTCATATCTCTAGCTTTACCCCGGTCAACACACAGTGCGGCGACATTAACTTCCAGCTTATCTACGGAGCGAACAACGGGCAACCAGCCGTTATTCCTGTAGCGGTCTACTCCGGCTGGGTGAGTGCTATCTAAATGGGTAAAAAGATTCCAATTCTAATCGGGAATACTCGTTATCGCGATCACCAGCTTTGGCCTACAGTAGACCCCACGGTGTTCGCCGCAGTTAGGACTCGCGGAGTTACGCCGATAGCTGCGGTAGAATGGAATACTTCGTTGACTTTAGATCAACTAATGGCGGTAACTTGGCGTGTTCGAGCATGGGAGTTAACAGGGCAATGGAGTGCGTCCTCTACAGATGGCACCAATACTAAATCTGCGGTACTAACTTTAATTAACACCCCGATCACAGCGGGTTGGTTATGGGTGCAAAATGATATAGCTACTTATCATGGCCCGATTACTGACGAGGTAGATAAAATGCGCCAAGATTTTACACCCGCTGATCACATCACTCCTTTGTATATGCAAGACGTTGGTATCATCACAGGTAATCACATGCCTCTGCATGACTTCGGGCTTGTCCCAAACATTACCCCACCTAATCCGACGGTTCCCTTCCCTACTATTGTGATGCACGGAGCGTTTGTCTTTAACGGCACACCTTCCGCCAGCGATGAAAGTAATATATTTCTGAAATTTATGAGGGACTACGACGCGGCTTCCAATCCTTTTTACACGTGGCAAAATCAAGGCGCGGACATGATTGAATATTTTGATGACGCCGATCCTGCACTTATCCGTTTTTCACCACGAATTTCGTGCACGGCATCCGCGGTATTTGGCACTAATTCCCAGTTCTTCCTAGGCCCCAGCAATTCTCCGAATGCCAATATCGTAGTCGATCCAGTGGTTTCGGCCCCTTTCAATATCCCTGTGCAAATTATCGACCCCAATGTTACATACTCCCTAACTGGGTCTGCCTGCACGTTGAAACTAACTGCCACGGCCTTCTTCCCATTCTCTGATAGCCAAGGCAACCCCGTTTACGACGCCACCACGGGAGCCCAACTTAACGATCCTCTCGGCTAACCCTTGACTAAACCCCTGCAACCCTGTAACATTCCACCAGCATGCGTCTAACACTACTTCGGGCGAAGGAAGCCCTGCGACACCGTAGCCCTGAGGACAAGCTCGAATACAGGATCAATCGCTGTTGCGAGCGGCTCATGCTCAACGGTAATTTTGTCGGGTCTCTTCATGATCTGAGGCTGCTGGTTCTCAATGGCCTAACGGTTCTCCCTCAGAACTATCGGACGGTCGAGGGGGTTATCGACGAGGGGCAAGACTACGTGATGGATATTGGCAATCAGTGGTATCAATTTCTGCCGGGTCACAGGGCTGCACTGTCCGCCGGATGCAACCTAGAAATCCTTCGCGATCTAGGTGACGGGCACGCAACACTTTACGGAACGAACTTCGACGGCACCCTCAGCATCGACTACACCGGGACGGACGACCATCCAGTCACCATCTACGGAACCGATGCCGATGGAATGCCGGTTCAATTGCAGATCAATAACAAAGCCGACGCTCCGGCAGCCAACCCTTTCCATCATATCGACCGCATTCACAAGGAGCAAGGTCCTGTCTCCGTGCGAGTCTTTCACACGGCGCTGGACGCGACCGTTACGAATGTGGCGTGGATGAACCCGACGACCGAGGAATCTTTTTACCGGCGTTATGCAGTCGACAGATATGTCGGCACAGCTTCGGCGACGATCCTCGTGCTAGCCAAGTTGCGCCACATCGAGTTCACGAACGATCAGGATGTAATCCCCTTCACCAATGTCAGCGCGCTTGAGTCCATGATGGACTCGCTGCAATATCGTGCCGAGAACGACATTACCCTCGCAGACCGATACGAAAACGACGCGGTCAACATGCTCAACCTCGAACTCGGTGATGTGAACTCGAACAATTCCATCCCGGTGGTTCGTTTCGTCTACCCCGGCGGGACCACACCCCGCTTCACCAGCCACTATTAATTTATGGCCTCACCCTTTTCCATTGATGCAGCGAACGAACTGGCGAACAAGACGGGTTCCGCTACACCCACCACGGTCAGCGTGAACACGACCCCGACGCAGCCCCTCCCGGTTGCACCGCCGTTGCCTGTCGTGTCAGGCCAACCAGCGCAGCCAACTGCCGATACCATTCCCGGCACGGCGCCTGTCGCCGCGGGCATGGCTCCCGGCCAGACGGTCCCGACCGTCGCTCAGGCTCGCGCAGGACAGCCTATCCTAGCCCAGCAGCCACTTCCACCCCAGCAACAGGGTGCGACGCCGCCAGAGCCAACGCTGGCCCAGCGCGCGGGTGCTCTGTCTGATCGTGTGGCTCAAGGATTTGCCAAATTATTTGGTTCTACCCAACCCACACAGGAGCCCTCCCCCGAATTTTTAGCCACTGAGGCTCGATTCTCGGCCCCGCCGGTCGCCCCCGCTCAGAATCTCTTCGTCGCCCGCAAGCGCGCCATCGCCCGCAACTACTAATATGCCAACCGATTTCACAGGTAACGACCCCAACAAGTTTCAGGATGTGCAGCAATATGCTCCCGGTGACCCGCGAGCGGCGATTGCGGCCGCTACCGCCAATTACGAAAACGTCACGGCGAACGCTCCCGGCCCAATCCCTGAGATGCCGACGCGCCCTGACGGTGGATTCACGGATCGCGGTCAAGTGCAGGATTATCGCAATGCCATGCACGCCCACAACACGGCGCTCAACGACGCCAAGAACTATGCGGAGACCGCCAAATACTTTCACGACGCGCTCCACCAAGCCAACGTTGCGGCGGACGCGGGTGCTTTCCATACCGATTTCGCGCACGTGGCAATCGACGATCCTCAGATGCAAGACAAGGCCGCCGCGATCCTCGCCAAGAATCCAGGCGCCGCCTCCGACCCGAGTGTGATTCATTCGCTGAACATGAAGCTCAACGCGAATGCAAAACACTTGGCGCTCACCGAGGCGAATGCGAAGCAGGAAGAAGCCTATCAAGAAAAAGCGTCGAAGGTTATCGCTGCCGGTATCGCCGACGGTTCTCTAACCAACGAGGACTTTCCTGTATGGGACGGTAAAAGCGCCATGCCCAAATATCTTCAACGAAACCCTCGAACTGGTAATGTCGTTTACAATCTGGATTACGTTACGCAACAGTCCGCGGCCAAGAAAGCCGCCGGTTATGGCAACAAGGCCGAGACCGCTGAGATGACTGCTGCTCACAAGACCGCCGCGGAAATGAAAGCCGCACTCGCCGACCCCGATTTGGATCCTAACGATCCTGATGTTGCTTTGATGAAACAAGCTTTACGAACCGCCCGAGTTAATATCGCGCGCGGCACAGTTCCCGGCAAAGGCGGAACACCTGCAGTTTCCGCCGCACCTGCATTGAAGCCCGCCGCATCCTTTGTCCCTTAACATGGCCGATCCGATTACTGAGCGCACTGCTGAGTTAGAGCAGGGGCTCGATACCCTTCAAAGTCAGGTCAACGCTCGCGTTGACGCCCCGCCGCAACAGCCGCAGCCGCCCGCCGCGCCGGTGAATGCGAATGCAGCGCCGCCGCCATCAATCACTCAGGTCTCAGTTCCGCCCGCCCCGCAGGCTGCCGAGGCCCCAGCCGAAGATCATCCGACATGGAACGATGTGACCGCGACTCCTGAATATAAAGCTGCGACCCCTGAGAAACAGCTTGTTGCGTTCTCGCGCTGGCACGACTCGACCTACAATATGTTGCAGGACCACCCAGATTGGGGCACGGTCAAAGACGCTTTCAATAAGGGCGCGGCCCTTCGACAAAACGAATTGAGTGCCGCCGCTGGTGGAATCACACCCGACCAAGCTCGCGTGAAGATCGCTGACGCTGCTGTCGGTGACTCGACTAAACTTTCGAAGGCAGACGTGCGTGCGAAACTGCAGCCCTTAGGCCCTGATATTGCTCACGCTTATTACCTCGACAAAACTCCCGAGGTTGATTACGGTGTCGGTCACCAGACCCTCAATGCCATGCGAGAGTTCGGCACGGATGCAGGGCAATTTATTTTCAAAGGCTTGTCGGGCGGGGCGAACATCCTCGATCAGATGGGCAAGGAAGCCAACGCCGCTATGGGCGTCACAGGAGTTTCCGGTCCAAGCATGGCGAAGGATGCCGCCGATTACTGGGCTAACCGTGTGAAAACGGCGCCGAAAGAATCTGCTGTCGATCCCGGCTTGACTGAAACAATCCCTGCGACAATGGCTCGCGGTGCTGGCTCAGGCACGGCAATGGCCGCCGAAGGTATCGTCGCACTTCCATTAGTCATTCTTCACGCTGGCGCTGCAGCCGAGGCCGATGCAAAGGCCGCTGGTTTGTCGGATAAAGAAGCCGAGCAAACTGCTGTGCGTTCTGCTTTGGGTATGGCTGTGTTCGGCGGAATGTCCAAGCTCGCTGCGTTAGGTGTTGCTAAGTTGCTGCCTCAAGGCGCGACCGTGATGACTAAGTATCTCTCGCATTTCATGGGCGGTGCTACGGCTAACGAAACCAGTTCTCGAATCAACAAAGCCGTCGAAGCTGCGGCTACCGCACCCGCCGGTGAGAAGGTTGCTAAGGCTGTAGGCGCTTTCACCGAAGCGACTGACCCGTCCACCGAGGCTTTCAATTTAGTTTACGCTTCTATGCACTCGGCGAGTGAGGCGGGCAAACCTACATTGGGTGTTAAGGTTTCCGAACCCGACAAGGCACAAGCCAAAGCGCAGGTGAGCAAAGATGTTGCACAAGCGGCCGCCGATCAAGCGCAAGCCGCGGACTCGCCCGAAGTCGCCAAGGTGATGCAGGATCAAGCCAACCAGCCGTTGCCAGAAGGCACGACTCAGATGAAAACCGGCAAGGTCACGATTGAAACTAAGGGCGGCAAGAAAGTCGAAGCCCCCGCTGCTGCCAAGGAAGTGACTTTGGGATTTGAAACGGATACCAGCGGCGATCGCACACCGAAGATTGAAATCCCAGCCGGTGCTGAGGTTGCAGATTTGCAGGCGGCCAAGAAAGAAGTCGACGCAAGCTATCCGAAGGACTCCGCGGAAGCTAATGAATTTCACCGCCAACTCGACGAAGCAATCGCCGAGAAAGAAAAAGCATTTGCTCCCAAGTCGGCAGTCGAGCCTGACGCCAAGTTAGAGTTGAAGTTCGGCCCAAGCCACGTTACTAGCGTGGAGAAGCCTGCTGAAACCAAAGTCATCAAAGGCGTAACCTATACTAAGGGCCAAGATGGAATCTTTACACGCGGCGCTTCAAGCAGAAAGGTCACCGAGACCACAGACAACCGACCTAACGAGCGTGAACAGGGCGCGATCAAATCTTTAATTTCCTCACTCAAAGCAGGCAGGGATGTGGGCGCGGTCTACGAAGCTTTCAAACAAAACACAATAGCGAGCGATCACCCGCTCATCAGAGATTTACAATTTCGCAAATCGAGCACGATGACTCCCGCCGAAGCATTGGCCGGAGTCCGTGAGAAACTGAAAGCTAACGACGTTACGATCAAGGAGTCGCCGGTTCCGCAAGAACCTCGCGCGTCTGCCACCGAAGTTGCGCCGGATGAAGTCGCCGCCCGTGAAGCTCAGAACGAGCAGCACAAGGCACGTATCGCCGAACGCAATCCTCAACCCAAGACTCCGGTGGCCAAGGAAGCAGTTGAGGCAATCAACAACGGCAACCTGAAAGACCTGACCTACGATGGCCGTGGAATGGTTGGCGAACAGTTCACCGAGATTGACCCACGTTCTCCGTCACACGGCGCTACCTTTGAAGTTCCGACTAACGCCTCGCTCCACGATCTTCTGGAACGACGCATCGAACTGCGCGACAAGTTTGCTGGCACTGAACCTCGCGGTTCTGTGACTGAGCGTAAGTTAGAGACGCCAGAGATGAGCGCGCTGAATAAGCAAGCATACGCCGACGCACAGGACATGAAGCGCAAGTCAGGCCGGGGAAAAGATTTTGATGTTACGGCGGCATACAACGCGCGCCGCGCTGAATTGCTGAAAGCGGCTAGGTCCAAACCCGCGCCGGAAATTCCCAAGGCTGGCGAAGGTGCGACCCGCGCCGAGCGCAGCGCAGCGAACAAGGCTGCCCACCGCGCCGAGCAACAGGCTGCATCCGCCAAGCGCAAAGAAGCGCGCGCCGAAGCCCCAGGTATGGCGGAAGCCAAGGCCCAGATCACCGGCGACACGATCAAACGTGGCGTGGTGCCGAGCCTCGACGAGATTCAAGAAGCGCATCCGGCCATGGATATTACGTCCGCTCAGGACTTGCGCGCCAATTTGCAGAAGGAACTGGAACGCGCATACCCGCCGGAAGCCGTTCCCGAAGGCTCGAAGGTTACGAACATCGAGCACGATTACACGAAGGAAGAACTGCCGATGATCGAGACGAAGGACGCCGACGGTGTTACTCGCACTCGCCCGCAGTTCACTAACGATCCCGACATAACTGCGCAGCAGAAAGACCAAGGTCTATTCAGCAATGACGCAGGCAACCGACTTTACATTCCCGACGCGCTACTCGATGACGAGAAGGTCAACCCCGCGATCAGCGACCATATGAAATGGGACCCCGAAGCCAAGCAATACTACGTCGGTGACGTTGATACCTCGCTGGGCCGGGTGCAATTATCTCATGAAGAAGCTTTAGGGAGTCAGGGCGTCAGGGCTGGGGAGCAGCAGCGTTCCTATACGCAGCTTCGCCAAGAGCAGGATGCATTCGGCAAGGCTCACGCGCACATCGCAGTGGGTGACAAACTCGAAGCAATCAACGAAGCCGTTCGACAGGAGTCGGAAGATCGCGGTATACCGGATGATGCTATTCAGTATGATTCAGCTCCCGAAGAAGGGCCTAAGACTGAGATTGGTGTGATAGAGGAAACGGAGCAATTTCTCAGAAAACTTTCAGGTAGAGTTGACGCAAAGATCGTAAAAGAGCAGACGGATGAAGCCGACGATATGGGTCTTATACAACACGAGGGAAGAACGCGGATCAGTCTCAATGACACGCTTGATCACGTTATCGCCGATCCTAAAACCCCAGCTTTCATGCGTGAGGTTGCCAAGCTAATTCAAAGCTCCGGCTTCGATCTATCCCACATTCGTATTAAGATTGTGTCTAACCCGAACGAGCGTTACGGCGGTCGATACTGGCACACATCCGACACGATGGAGTTTAATCTCGCGGGCGGTCGGCATCTTGGTGGAATCAAAACTACCTTCATGCATGAACTAGTCCACGGAATCTTGGACGCTAAACTAGAGCCGGATGCCAAGCGCAATCCGGCTGAACAACGAGCTTATGATGTGTTGAGTAAGCTGCACGACAACATTTCAAATATCATTTTTGAACGGGCTAAAGGTCGGCTACCTGAGTCTGCAAAAGAGTTGGCAGATTTTCAAGACGCTCAATACGGACGCTACGAGCATCCAGATAATCTTGGCCGACTATACTACGGCTTATCCAACCTTCACGAATTTGTTACCGAGGCGTTGACCAATCCTGAGTTCCAAAACTTCCTGAATAATCTCGAGCACTCAGAACCAGTTCGACTTGAGGATGCTACTGTTGGATGGCAAAAAGGAGAAGCACTTGGTAAGTCGAAGTTCGAGCACATCCTAGACAAAGTCAAAAGCGCAATCATGACTCTGTTAGGCGGAAAGGAAATCACTTCTACCTCGCCACTGCGCGCAGCTCTCGATAACATGTTCACTCTAATCAAAGAAGGTAAGGCGCAACAAACGGTGCGTGAAATTGTGGTGGAGCGCGCCCGGCAGGAGAATATTAAATTCCAAGGGGCCGAGGAAGCTAAGAAGGAAATGCAAAAGCTTTTCGACGAGGCCAACAAAGGTAAGGAATACAAGCCGGATCTGAATAAGATCAAGGATAAGCAAGGACTCAACCGCGCTGAGCGCAGCAAGATCAACAAGCAAGCATACGCCGAAGCTCAAGCAGAAGCTAAGCGCCAAGGCAAGGGCTTCGATGTGATGAAGGAATACGAGAAGCGCCGTGAGGAAATCACCGCCGACTTCAAACGTATCGGTCTGGCCTCAGCACCCGAGACATTCACCGCCGAAGGCCGGGCCAAGCTGGCCGAAGTCAACGCACGTCAGGCCGATGAAAGCAAAACCGGCATGACTCAAGAGGAGTTGAATGCGGAAATCGCGGGCGACGAAGAGCCGCCAGCAGAAGAACCGCAGTTGACCGGCGAGGCACGGAAGCCGGTGCTCAATCTTTTGAATCATGTTGAAGGCAACGGCTGGGTCACGCCGGAAGGAAAGTTCCTGCCCATCGACGAACGTTTTCACCAAGGTCTGACCGCTGGCGTCAACCCATTGGTGTTCGGCGGACACGGCAGCCACGGCAGCGCCGCGTGGGAATACATTCAGTCCAAACCTGAACTCGCTTCCGCCTTCGATCAGGCAGCTAAGGACAAAGGCTACGGCTCTGTCTTGGATATGTCCGAAGGTGACGTTAAAGATTTCTTAGAGGCCCGCGGCTTCCTGCGTGTGCTGCACGACAACACGAACACCTACTTCACCGGTAAGCGTGGTAACACCGCCGGTGAGAAGCTGCTGATGAACCATGCGCAGGATAACGGACGCACTCTAATTCACGATCGCGAGACCGGCGATCCTCGGAACTCCCTCAAGGAGTTGTATCGTCCCGCACATCTTCAAGGCGGCGCTGACGCGCTAGGATTCTCCGAGCCGCGCGGCACCGCAACTGAGCCAGCCCCCGAGGAAGATGAGCAGGCCAAGATCAAATATGCACAACGCGTTGGCGGCAAGCGCAACATCTCAATCGAAGGCGTTCCGAACAAGGCGCAGGTCGAGGCACTCAGCAAACAGATCGACGACGACACAGGTTCGTCACCCGCAACTAAGAGCGCCCTCAAGGATCAACTGACTATCTCAGCGAGGCTGCAAGAGCCAACGCTAGTCGAGCGATTCCAAGTTAAGAACCCAATCACCGGCAACGTGGCGCGACTCAAAGACAGCGGCAAGGAAATCGTGGTGGCCGGAGCGAACTCGGCAAACAACATTCCTCGAATCCTAGCGGAACAAGGTTCAAATCGTGTGGCGCAGGATTACGGCAGCGTGGCAAAACCAGGCAAGGAAGTCATGCAGGATCGTTCTGCCTCAACTCTCATCATCGACCATGGCAAAGACCTGCAACGGCTCGAGATTGGCCGCGATCAGATCGCCAACGGTGCAGAGTCTGGCAAGAAATACCTGCCCCTCTATGACCACGCCATTGAAAATTTCGATAAGCTCGTAGGTAAAGAGGCACACACGCAGGCGATGAAAGACATTGCCGACCGCGAACACACCTACGGTATTGACACTCCGCTTTTGGAAGACTACGTGACGCGAATTTTGAAGAGCCCTGATGTGAGCGAGAACGATATGTTTGCTGTGCCGGACGGCAAGGGCGGACTTCGTTACTTCACTAAAGCTCGTTCGTTTGAAACTTTGTCCGATGCAATCGCGGCCGGGTTCACACCCAAGACTCTCGATATTGCCGAACTGGATGCACACCGCATCGAGGCAGGCGAGCGTTTGATTCAGCAAAAAATTTACCACGAATCATTGCGGTCAGTGTTGGCGCCGGATGGCAAACCCATCATCGACACCATGGACACTCGCACAACGCTTTATCACGGTGAGGAAAAGGCTGTGCCGAAAGGCTACCGTCTGGTGAACGTGCCGAGTGGCGCGCCGCTCGTCGTGCACGAGGACTACGTGCCTCTGTTCAAGGCGATCTACGGCGACAGCCAGCGCAACGCCCTCAACAAGTGGGCGGGATTCATGAAGCGAAACACTTTGGTTCTCGATACCTTCCACGTGGGCCGAATCATGTTCAAGGAAGCGGCGTTCTCAAAGGGCGCGGCTCGCTTCGGCTACGGCAAAGGTCTGTCGATCCTCGAATACTCCAAGCCGGACTTGGCTAAGGCGCTCGCGCTAGGCGACATTAGCAAAGAGCAGCATGACTACGCGCTGACGCACTACGAGAATGCGCAGTCGCTCATCCGTAGCGGCCTCAACGTCGCCAAGATTTCTGACAACATGGACGCGGAACTGACGAAATATCTCGCGCCCTACCTGAATGGGTTCAACTCGTGGGTGTTCAAAAAACTGAGCCGCGGGGCCATGCTACAGACGGCACTCGCGAACCTGGAACGCAATCAATCGCGCTTCGGCGAACTCAGCCGTGACGAAATCCTTCGGCGCACCGCCAAAGAGACCAATGAAATTTTCGGTAACCTTCAACTGCAATCCGTGTTCAAGAATCCTCAGACTCAGAACATGCTGCGGTCCTTATTGCTCGCGCCACAGTGGGCCGAGAGTCAGCTAACCCAAGAGTTCCGCGGCTACGGGCAGCTTCTCAGGGCACCGATCGACTTGCTCCAAGGCAAGGCGCGGCTCGGCGTCGTGGCGCAGGGGCAGATCACGGCCGTTCTCGGCACGTTCGTCGCCATGCAGGTGATGAGCCTCGCCATGAACGGGCACTCTACTTTCCAAAATAAGAAGGGCGATTGGTTCGCGCTGCACATCCCACAGATCGGTGGGCGCGGCGAGTTCGAGTTCAACCCACTTGAGATTGGTTCTGAATACGCCTTCATGGCATACCGCTATCGCTCGCAGCACATGGAACCGCTCGACATTGCGCAGCGCATCCTCTTTAATAAGCTGAACCCCGTGGCGCATGGCGCAGTCAACACTCTGCTCAACCGCGACTACTCCGGCAAGCGGTTTGCCAATAGCACCGACCGGGCGAAGGCTGCTTTGGAATCCCTCATCCCGTTGCCACCACTGGCAGGCGCAGCCGTCGAGCGTGACCCCCGACAGTTGCTCGGCTTTCGCGTCACCCGGCAACCGGCGGCGTGGGAAAAGACTTTGTTTCAATCCGCGGGCTTCAAACTGAATGCGTCGCAGACGCCGCGTGGTGAGATGTTCGCGCTGGCCCATCGCTTCCGTGATGACAAGAGCTATGGTGACAACAGCCCGCCGGTCTATCGTGACCTGCGATCAGCCCTCGACAACCGCAACACCAGTGCAGTCAAATCGGAGATTGAACTGCTAGCCGCCCGCGGTGCGACCGAGGAGCAGATCAAGAAGGCTGTGGGTATTACCCACGGTGGGATTGCGCCGGAGAAGTTCTCGGGCAAGGCCGATACGGAGAAGCTGTTCTTGCATGCGTTGACCGCAGATCAAAGAAAGGTTTACAACGAAGCGCAGGCAGATCATAAAACAAATGCGAACTTGCTGCGCTCGACGCTGAGCCAGATGAAAGTATCCGATTCGGCGTTGGTGAAACTGCTGCATAAGAATGCGAAGAAGCCGAAGCTGTCGGACTTCCAATAAGAAACAATGCTTTCACAGCGCAGAAAACGATGTAGATTGGTGTCACGACGCTAACGATTTGGATGGGCAAACAAACATTGTGGTTCATAAATGGCTAATCATATAAGAGACTTAACTGTTGGGCCGCCCGGCGGGTGGCGTTACACGCAGAAGGAAACGAATCATACGATGACCGGGATTACGTGGCAGTCCCTCGTCAACAAGGTCGCGCAGCATCGGAACAATAATAACCTTCCGTTTGATGAGGGCTTAGCCAGTGAGGTTGAGGCGCAGATGTGCGAAAATATGAGCACTGAGGATCGCATGAATTACTGCGACACTGGGGCCCGGTTGGTTACAAGCATTAGCTGGCGGCAGGTTGAATCGTTTCTCAAGACGACAGGCGCTTTCATTGCCTCCGGAGGACAGCTTGTGTCTCAGGCGGAAGCAGAGAGGCGCGCGTCAATCTGTGCTCAGTGTCCACTGAACGTGGGCATGCACGGCTGCGGCGTGTGCCGCGCAACCGTCGACGCTTTTCGTGCGACCATATTGCAGCGCAGCACTTCGCAAGATGCAGGGCTGCAAAACTGCGGAGTATGCGGTTGCGAGAACAAAACTCAAGTGCATATCCCAATAGAAACACTTCGAGCAGGGACGGGCGACTTGGATTACTCTCCGAATCCGAATTGTTGGAAGCTTCGTGGTGGTGTGAATGAATCATCTAGTTAAGCGTAGGTAGAATCTGCTCTACCTTTTCTTCGAGTTCTTTCACCCGTTTGCAAAGCTTCCGAACTTGATTTCTTAAACACGGCGCATCACCGGGGTCGTGACCCTCGTTGTAAAACACCCACGTTCCGCCGCACTCAGGACACGTCATGGCGTTTGAACACGAGGCCGGAACGCTTGAAGTGGTTCCACGGACTCTCATTGGTTGAGGCAGCGATGCGTGCGCATTTAGTGAGTATGTCTTCGAAGCCATATCCGGCCGCGGCTAGCGCCCCGATCCAATACTGGCTCGTCTTACAGTTCACGTGATGGTGCCCCGGCTGCCCCGGCTCAGCGTGCGTCATCGCAACATACGTTCCGGCTTGAAACGCGCGAAGAAAGTTCTTCATGTGCTCCTCCGGAATGTGCTCGACGAACTCGCAGCACCAAATCAAATCACACCGGGGCACAGGCACGCCTCGCCGCGGACCCTTCACGAAGTCCCAGACTTCAATGTCGGGGTCCTCTTGCGGCAGTCCGTCGAGGCCTAATACCTTGCAGCCTAACTCATCGCGGAAGAACTTGATGGCCTGGCCGTCGCCACAGCCCACGTCAACCACGGTATGCACGTCAAGTTTCTTAACGAGATACCGCCACAGGTCCGGATACCACGTTGCCTCATCGCCGCCGGGCACGTAGCCGCCCAGATGGGCAAGCTCCGGCTCGGTTGGAATTACTTGTGGGTTCACGGCTTGTCTTGAACCGGGTTCAATACCGATAGGAGGGCGTCCTTTGCTGCAGGAGCCTCTACCGGCCCGGTCGCACAGCAAACTCTGGACCGTTCGAGGTTGGCGTCAGGGGCCCACGGCTGGGTGCCATGTCCATGCTTCGCCGTGTAGTCCGCCTTCGGGCCGGATGCTCCGTCGCCCTTCACTCCATAAGGAAAGACTAACTCAGCGATTCCCGAGTTCGCGATTTGGTATGGCGATTCCTTAGCATTCACCTTCACTCCGTTCTTCAACGTGATGAGGGTGTAGTTGATGGTGTTGTCTTGGCCGACGATTACTTCGGCTGTAAGTTTGGACACCGGATTGACGGACGCAATCTCGTCCGCGTTCACGTAGAACTCCTTACCGTTTTCGATCTGTCTTAATTTTAAGAGCTTCAATTATTGCCTTTCTTTTTACTGGTTTCTTTTTGCACTGAATGAAAAGTCGTTTGAGCGCGGGCTCGCACTCGGCCATGTAATAAGCTGTGCGCGTCGAGCATTCCTCGAACTGCTCATGTGTCATCAGGAAGATGAACCGGCTGGTGGACATTGATACCTGCTGCGTGTCCGACAGGCGCAGCCCCATGCGCATAGCTGCAGCCTCGAATACCTCATGCATAAGGCTGGCATAGATGTGCTGCCAGTCGACTAGCTCCTCAACGTCCGCGAAGTCGAAGCCAAGACTAATCCATGGAAAGCCAGTCTCGGGACACAGGCATAGGTTGGCGCCTTGCTGCTCGTAGTCCACGTAGAGTTCGACGCGCTCCGCACCGAGCACGTAGTTGCCGACGAGCACTCGATTCAAAATAACACCCCGTCCCGGTAAAGCCACATCTTAGTGACACCCCAATCAAGATAAAATCGTTCGCCGGGTGGCTCAATCAACGGTGCGCCAAGCGCCGCGTCGTCGATGTAGAGTTGCGCGTAAGCCTTCGGGCTATCTGTCCACACGTGTTGATTAGGGTTCTCATTCACACCGAACAAGGGAATCTCTCGCGCCTCGAACCACAGCTTAGCGTCTTCGAGATATGGACCCGAGCGCATTGTCCAAAGAACAAGCTTGTGCCCCGCCGCTACCAGTTTTTGCAGCACATCCTCAGCGCCGATGCTACGGCCGATCTGAGGATACTCATGCGTGACGCACGTCCCGTCGAAGTCGATCGCGATAATCATTCTGATACCAACGCCGCGGCGTGAATGTAGACAGCCTTATGCGGTGTGCCTTTGCGACGATACTCGCCGCGGTTATACTGGCAATAAGCCTCTTCAATCTGACAACCAGCTTTCATCTGGCCGTCGAACGGCCCGCCGATGCAGAGTAGTTTCTGCTCTTTGCTATCGTTGAGCGAGTCATAATCCTCGTGCCAGCGCACGATCACGTATTTGTCAGTCTCTTTGATGATTCTCATTAGTCATCCGATCCCGGCACGTAGCAGCCGAAGTCTTTCTTGAGATGCAGAGGCAGCCCCTCTGGGCCTTTTTCACCAGGCTTTCCAGACGGACAACCACACAACGCAGGGTAGCGCGGGTTGATGAGCTTCTTACCGTGGACACTCTCGACCGTGTCGTAGACCAACGTGTCATTGGGGAATGTGCGCTGCCGCAAGATGTAGGAAATGTTCGAGAAGAACGCGTCCAGCGCCCGGCGCCGTGACTCGTCGTCTTTCAAGTCCACGTCTGGGGAGTTCAGCCGCATCTTCTGTGAGGCGATCAAAGCCTCGTTAGATGAAACATCAGTGATGGTCACATCATAGTGACCGTTGAACTGACGAATCTTTACCTCGTAGTTTTTTAACTCTTTCATAATTATCGAAAGTAGATGACGCAACAACCATCCCGACATTCATGGCGGCTAAGGCCCGGCACAGGAGATTGAGGTGGCCCATTGGGGCGTGAGCGAAGGAACGCCGCAGGCAGAATGGATTGGTTATATCCACCCCGACCAAGAACCACATGGGCCTGCGGCTTTCCTTCGCTCATAGCTCAATACCTAATTTCTTTTCGATTGCGGTAAGTGCCTTGTCGGTTCGGGTCAGGTTTCGTTCGATGTTGTCGACTTGAATCGCAACTCCTGTGATGGCGACGAGGATGAAAATACCTAGAACCCAAACCGATGTTTGGATTGCTTTTAATGTTTTAATCATAAATCAAATTCAATCAGGTTGCTGTTGCCGCCAGCGTTGCTAACGACAACGAAGTAATGTTGCCCCGTAGCCATGCTGACCTTAACCGTCTGCACTCCTACGGGTAGCACGAGGCTATGGGAGAGTGGGAAGGCTGTGCCTGTGCACGTTGTGGCAGGTGCGCAGATGACACCGGTATAGTTCTGAACCACTGCCTCGCTCTTAGCTCCATACCATAAGGTGTCAGCGGTGCCGGACCATGCGAAAGTGACGACTTTGGTTCCACCGATAGGTGTGGGGGTAGGTATCGGAGTACTGCTTGGGGTCCCAGTAGGAGTCGGAGACGGCGTCGGACTTCCTGTTGGCGTCGGAGTTGGAGTTCCTGTTGGAGAAATGGTTGGTGTTGGAGTTCCTGTAGGAGTCGGCGTCGCTGTTGGCGTTGGCGACTGAGTCGGAATTGGAGATGGTGTCGGAGTTCCTGTAGGGGTAGGCGTCGGTGTTGGGGTAGGTGTTTGGGTAGCATTGATTACATTGTAGTGCACTAGGATTACTGAGCCGAAGATTCCCGTGCCAGTTGTTGAACTCCACGGCCTTGCGGCAATGATGTGAGCGCCTAGTGCGTTGGGTGCCCACGTGAAAGAGTAAGGGTCTGTCTGATCGACCTTCATGGTGACGCCGTCTTTGCTGAACACAACGCTGTGCGCGTCGGCGTTCGCCATTCCCCACACCGTGTAGGTCTGGCCAAGGATCAAAGTCGTTCCATCGGTGAACACGCCGCCGTCGTAAACGAATCCGCTCAACGCAGGCGTCTGTGCGGCGACAGCACCGCACAGACTTACAGCGAGCAAGCAAATCAAAAAGAATTTCCTCATAGCTGAACCTTGAAGTTGATAGCCACCGTGGACTGATGCCCCTGTGGACTCAGTGGCTCAACCCAACTGTAGAATAAATACTCAAGCGTAGCCACGCAATGATACGGCGTGCGAATATCGAAGCTTAGTGTGGCAATGTCGCCGCCTGGATTGGCATCGCGCGTCGGAGTATTGTCGAATTTGAATGACATGATCTTGCCGCCCTTGGAAAAGACCGCTGCCTTCACCTTCTCAATGAGTTCGAATGTGGTTTCGAGCGCACGCCTTCCCGCGAAGTCTCCACGAAAATCATCCATACAGATGCGTAGATGAAGTTCGTGTCGTTGTGATTTGGCCGGGGGCAGGTCCTCAATTTTACTGGCGGATGTTTGTTGTGTGTTCATTGTTTTCGAAAGAATGCCATCCAAATATTGCCGACGAATACTATGATGCATGCGAACAACGTCAAGGCGGCGCGATCGGTTTCGTCTAGTGTTATCATCTGAAAATGAAACTCATAATCCAAATCGCTGCCAGTATCGCAGCAAAGAAGGCAAAGAGCAATGCTAAAGCTGCACGCCCTTCGCGCGCCGCGTCATGCGGCTGATCGTCCCACACCAGTTCTTCTTCTGGAACCCAGATAAACGGGTCGTAAACCACAAGATAGAACTTTCGCAGCGGCCATTCGCACGCGCGCTTCCATCCCGGCCGCGGGTCCCACTTCACCATGTGACGCTTACGCGTCGACCCACGCCAATCAGTTGGTTCGGGGCGCCAACTCATATGCGTTGATGCGAATAGCCGTGGTGATTGATGAGCACAAAGTCGATCAAGAAATCTGCACGGTCTCCACGCCACGACCAGTTAGGGACGGGACATTCCTGCACCGCGCTCACCTTGTAGAACGTGACTTCGAGTACGCGATACGTCAGGCCGGTCACCTTGTGCCGGTATATGTCGTCGACCTTAGGCTCGTCGAACATCCCACAGGTCCGCTTTAGTGTGGCGATGCATCGGGTAATACGCCGTTAGATGCGCGGAGAGCCGCCCTTCTGATCTGCAAACTTTGCGGTCGAGGGCGACAGCGATACCTTGGGTCTGCGACTCGCGAATCCAATCCATCCGGCGCATGCGGAGCTTCGCTCCATACCCGAGGGGTTGGCGTTTACGCTGCGTGCGTAAGATCTGCACCACTTGGCGCATTGATCTACCGCGTTTCATCAAACCCAGCAACGTCTCCAATAAAGACGGCGGGGCTTTGAACAATGGTTCTGCTGGTGTGTTGTCGCTCATAAAATTATACAACGTCTCCGAAGCCAGTCGATAAAGGCCACGTCGACTTCGAGCATCAAAGTAAAATCTTCCTCAGTGACGTGCGTAAAGAGGACAGTCTGGTCTTTCGTGCCGGGCGCAGCAAAATCCGCGCAAGCAATACCCGCCGGTATTGAAGTGGCATCAGTTGTCCGATCATCGGTTCTCGGACGACACGCTCCCAAGGAGCAGTGTCCCGGTGTGGGTAAGTCATAAGTATTTTTGGAGCACCAAATCATTTCGCCGGGGTAGCCGCCGGGAACTATATGCCTGTCGTAAGTTCCGCGTAGTATGGGCCACTTGCTTTGACACCCCATGCATTGATTCGGCTCGCTTGTCGGGCCGATCATTACAGCGTTTCCTGTTGCGCTCCACCTGGAAATACAGGCTTGTGCGGTTGCGCAGCCGGGGGCAGGGCAGAACGCAGGGCTTGGGAAAACACCATCAATTTGAAGGCGCCTTCGAGGGCTTCGGCTTGCGCGCGCTCGTGCTGCACAAAGGCAAACTCGCTCGCGATTAAGGTGATGGCGAGGATCGCCGTGGTCATGATTTTCATTGGTTTGATTCTCCTACTTTTTGTGTTTAATAGCAATCTAAATCGTGGTCTTGCAGCCCTTTCTTCGGGTCAGATATGAACGTGCCCGCGGCTCGCGCCAACGTTGCAGCCGCCCACGGGTTGACGAAGTCTCCCCCGCTGGTCACGAATCCCTCGCGTCCCTTCGGGAGCATGTCGGGGTCGTGGCCCACGCCCGCGAGTATCATCTGCCAGCACGCGCGATGTGTCCGCTCTCGGATGATGCGCCCGTCGCGTAGCTGCACAGCCGCGCACTCGATGGTCGTCATATCCTTACGGCGACCGCGGGATTCACCACATCGGTATAAGTATAGTTATCCTTGGGCGCTTTCGCTTTCTGCTCTGCGAGCCATTGCTTGTGGGCTTCGGCAGGCGTCTGATACTTCGGGCACTTACTACTGTGCGCGAAGAAGCCGCCGCATGCGCATTGGTCTGGATACTTCACAGCGTCACTCCGTGGAGTATCTCGGCGATGGTAGCTTGATATACGGTTTCATAGGCGGCTTGAAACAATGGGTCGGCCGTCAACGCCGCGGCAAGTGCTTTACGCACGATGAAGTTCGCGGGTTCATCGAGCCCTTCTAGCACGAGATTTTCTGGTTCAATTATTATCATTCGTCTCCTTCTGTGTTGAGTCGGCACAAGCCGATGAATTGCGCATAGCCCGGTTCGTGTGGGCGGGCCGCCCTTCCCTCTTTCGAGGCAGCCTTGGGCGGCCCATCCCACACGGGGTCTGACCATGACGCAAATAGTTTACTGGTTACATTCGGGTGAGTTGTAGTGTTCGTCTTCATAAATTTGTCGGTAGTATTTCTCCTCAGCATCCTTCCACGCGTCAAGGATGATGCGCTCGTTCTCATCTATCTCGGCTTCGACTTCGTCCTCGAACATTCGAAGTGGGTCTTTGTCGGTGAGGTTCATAAGCTTTGAATATAGTCGGACCACTGCGTCGCCATTGCAAGCGCAATTCCGGGGTAAGTCTTGGACCGCAGCTTCGCCCGCTCGGGGCCGGGGCTCGTATAGTGGATGCGATTGGTCATCTTCTTCGGCAAGTAAACCATCATGTTCTTAGTGAACTCCGCATTCTGTTTGTCGTAAGTCAACTTCGGCAGGTTCTTCAACCACAAGCAGGTCGCCTTGTTCTCCGAGTGCCCGAACATCCACGGCTGGATTACCTGTGACGGTTTGCCGACGCCGCACGCATGCTTGCCGTAGCTGTGCATGATCGGATTCTCGACTGCGATGTGTGCGATGTAGCTTTGATTGTAGAGTATGCGGAACAGCGTCCCTGCGTCATGCATCAATGCTACCCGCGTGCGGTTGGCTGGGCGTGTGAACTTCCCCTTGCGAGTAACCATACCCATCGTTGTTGCGATGCGTGTATTGCACGAGCGGGTCAAAGAACTGACGAATGGCTGAGTATCGCGGAACAACCACCGCACCCCACTGTTGCATAGGTAGGTGCAAGGTGGGTGCGCGATCAACAGATCCCACCACGGCCCCATCACTACGGTCGGCAGCGATGGGAACGTCCAAGGCTGGCATGCAGCCGTGATCGCGTTGCCCAGCAAATGGTAGCCCGAGAACTTGGATGCAGGGTCGCAGGGCTGCAGGTCGCAACTCCACGCGTTGTGCCCTAGCTCTCGGAAGGCGTCTCTGACGGCGCCTGATTCTTCGCAGGCGATGAGGACGTTAAGTTGTCTACCCATAGCTGATACTCCTTTCTGATGTGTTCTTGTTCGGCGGGTGTGATGCCGTAATATTCCCAATCTATACTATACCACGTGCCTTCGTTTTCTCCGAAGCATCGGAGTATCTTGAAGCAAGTAAGCATCCAGTTCATAGATACCACATGGGTCGCCAGATGGGCTCGCCGATTTGGTTAGTCGTAGCCATCTTCCCAATCACCATCAACGATTGCGGACGCTTTACCTTCGACAGTTTCTTATCGCGTTGATTGCGCACGTAAGTATACTTGAGTAAGTCACGCGAGCGTGTCTGCCAACCCATCGGCAGCACCCGACCAAACTTCTCGACGACGCCTTTGACCACGTCACCGCTCCGATTGTAGGCGACTAGATCGCCTACCTCAATTACTATTCCGTTGTTATCTTTCAAGTTTGCCTTTCTGTATTGCGTAGTTCTCCACGAATCGCTTCGCTCCTGCGAGCGTTCGGAAGTAATAACTCTTGTCGCCGATGATTGCCTCGAACCTAAAGTTCTTGGACTCTCGGTAACGCCGTTCAATCCACTGCACCGTCGCGGTGAAGGTAGATTCCAGTCCATCCTTGTGAGTTGTCGTCTCGCCGGTGAACTCCCACTGGTCAGCGCCTAGTTGTTTCCATTCGTTCATAGTGTGAATTTTGTTTTCTTGGTTCGCTTGCACTTGCGACACGTAACCTTTCTTCTGTCGTCGGTGTTGGGCAGCGCCCACTTGCTATCCCATCCACCCCACAAACGGCGCCAACCCTCAAGGCCGCACCTCGTCATACCCCAATCGCCTCGCAGGTGTATCTTCATAGTGGTGGATTCAGGCGCAACGCCTTCGTCACGCGCTCATTGATTTCTTCCTGTGATGGAGTTGGTTCCAAGCGCGGCGTGTCGAACTCCTCATACTCCCGAGTAGGAGTGGGCGTTCGAGAGTAGTCGCGGAGTGCAACGGCGAAGGCCGTCACAGCAATCGCTATGAGTATCCACTTCATACCATTTCCTCGGTGCGTGGGTCAACCCACATCTGGATTGGGAACGGTGTCTTGCACAGGAGTTCAACCCATGCGCGACACTTATCCGTAGCGATATACTTGTTATCCCAACCAGCCTCGCGCTCCGCGTCCGTTGGTGTTCGCAGGATTCCCTGCAACACGAACTGCTTGAAGATGGTGATCTGTGCTGGCGACCACATGTTCTCGAAGTCGTTACATCGCGTGGCATAGTGGATAGCTATGTGGAGCGCGAGCGGCGACACGTGTGATTTATGATACGGGAAGCTCATAGTCTTATGGCTGTGAACCGCTTCACGCACAGCGTTGCCGCGCGCACCAGTTCGCTGACCGACGCTTCATCAAGCGCGCGGCTTTCCGCCACACTTGCCTGCAAGTCTTTGATCGCACCGTCGCATTCCGATGCGAGTCCTGCATAACCTTTGTTGCGCAGGTGCTCGCTTGCTTTTCCTAATACATTTGCGGCTTTGATGACCGCTGCTTCTCTGTTCATTATATTCCTTTCTGCACGAAGCCCGTGCCAGCATCTACTACACCGCGGGCTTTGCCCTTGGTCTTGAGACCTACGACGACACCCTTCGGGTCGAGGAACCTAAGATCACTAAGGTCACCGTCGATCACGGGCACGCCCGTCTCGCCTATCTTGAAGTGAGTCGGCAACCCACCAGCGAACACCGCCGCTGTGTTGAACCCACGTATCTTCCAACCGATCGCATTGAGTTCCGCCTTCGGACTTTCGCTAAACGAATAGGTCAGATGGTAGTTCGATGGAATACCCATTCGCCTACCGCACGGCCACTTCGTGTAGTCGTAAAACTGTAGGTCAGGGAACTGTTCCATGATACCATACTTCTCCCACTCAATGTCAGTCGTGCCGTTGAGCCGCACCGCCGGAATCATATCCTGCTTCGCTGCCTTCTTCACGAGCGACACAATGTCCTCGATGATGAGCTTGCAGAACTCGTCGGGGTTCGTCTGGAACTCCAACGTCTTCCTGATGCGCGCCTCTTGCACGCTGTTGAAACCGCCGCGGCCTGCCGTGTAAAGGCACACCGCTCGACACCCCGCCGTGGAGAACGGACACATGTTACGTCCGCCTGCCACCTGTGCCGGGGCCATGTAAAGAATACCTGTGAGGTATCCTTGCTTCTCACCTTTCTTTGTCTTGGCGTCTACGCCAACGCTTAGGTAGTTCATATTGTTCCATCTCGTTCCGCGTTCACCCGATCTGCGATGGTCTCTGCCTGCTTGTTGATGGCAAGCACATCCCCTTGATCGCGAGGCACGGTCGAGAACCAAAAGGACATGCCTGTAGATGGCACATCATGTGGTTCATACAGCACTTGAAGTATGGCCGCTCGGCTAAAGCATCCACGACACAGTGCTGTCTTGTAAATCTCAATCTTCATTTCAATCCTTTCACGCGCATTATGCGCGCAGGTTCGTGTTAAACTAAAGGGCGCAAAATTTCAGAAATTTTTTGCTCCCAAAAAACCCGAGGTTAAGACACGCACCGGATAGAACAGCGCGTGTCTTGTTTCCGCTAACGACTAGTAGCTATACGGCGAGGCCGAATTAACCAGTGGGCGATTGATCGCACCTTGGAACAGGTCAACTACCTCATACTCCGCGGTGCGGCATTTCTGGCAAGACGAATCTTCCGGAACTGCAACCACGTCCTTCGGGTTGACCTTACACACGACGACGGTGTTACCGTTGCCGAATGTGGTCGCGTATTCGAGCGAGCCGACATGGAAGCCGGTGCCGCAGGATACACGGAAGTCATCATCAACAGTGCCGCGAGGCATCTTGTTGATCGACCCGACGGTGTTCGAGTATTTACCAGTGTGGTAATCCTTGAAGTTGTCGTCCACGCCTTTGTAGGCGAGAAAGCAGCCGTCGTCCGTGATGGGCAACGACTTGTGTTCGAGGAACTTATACAGTTCCTGAATCGACCGGCGACTCGGGTTCAACATCAGGTTCTCAAGGAACTTGATGAGCGGATTGACTGGCAATCCATCCGACATGAACTGCAGGATGCGGTCGACAATGACGTTCGCAACAGGCTCACCATTGTAGGTGACTTCGCCCATCAGTTCGTCGACTTCGACAACGCCTTGCAGATACCGCTTCACGGCGTTGGCCGCGCGGAACAACTCTGCGATGCGATACGGTTCCTCACCGTCCTTGATCGCGTCTAACACCTGACCGTAACTTGGATTGTCCGAAGTGATGGTCATGGTCTCACCGTCAACCACGGCAGTAATGCCTTGGCCGGTGATAATGTAACTTAACTTACTCATTCTCTTTGCTTTCCCTTTCTTGTTGTTTTGTTATTGGTTTACTAGTTGAACATATTCCTTGCACGATTGCAAGAGTGAAGCATTGCCCCCGACGTGATGGCGTTCATCCCACACGTAGGGCGACTGCTTGTTCAGGATAGCCAGCAACGTATACGTGTTCAACGCTTCCTTGCTGAGCTTATCCAAATCATGCGTCGGGCTCGGCAGCTTGTCGAGCACTGACTTCTTGAGCAGGCAGTTATACCCGCGACGAATGGAATCAACCATGTCCGAGGTTTTCTTGCCGTTCTCAACCATCAACTCGAACGCTCGCAGATACCGATGCATCGCGGACTTCGGACTGAAATGCCGCGCCCACTTCTTCGGAATCCATTCCTTATGCGCAAGCGCCCCGTCAGCATCCGCTACCGTCTGCTTGTTGGCGGTCACCCATTGATCGAGATTCGCTTTGATGTGATCTTCGAGGGACACCCATCCCTTGCCGATCTTATCCACCATTGCCTGCTTGAGACCCACGATCTTGCCGGTGATGATGCCTGCCTTGATTAAGGCCCGCGAGTCATTCCAGAACTGAGTCGGTTCAATCGGGCCGTCGGCGAGCAACGCGGAGAACTTGTGAATCTTCACGTAAATTCCCGAGTCATTCTCAAGATCGACTTCCGTCTTTTCCCACCACTTGCTCCTGACCGACGAGCCCTGCACCGGGCGCGCTGCTGCCAACTCGAACACCTTGGCGCTGTGTTTAGCGCGATGCTCACTCGGCCCGCTGCTGCCGCTGCTCGTGCTCACGATGATCGACGGCGGAACTGACGACAGGTTTATCGTCGGCGCTCCGTCGAGTTGAACCAGCCTGATGTATTTCTTCTTCGCGGTATCGTTCTCGAATGTGAACGTCACCAACCGCTCGAACGTGGTCTTGGTTTCAAAGAACCCCTTCACCCTCGACGGACTGTTGGTCTGCGACGCCAGATCATTGAAGCAAAGCTGCGTTTTCTCCGACGCGTAGGTGTCACCAGGATTGTCACGCTTCTGCGTGCGGCTCGCGTAGTATCTGTCCTTGTGATACTCAACGATGTGCACACCCGGCATTGTAACCCCGACCCACTGGCTCGGCAGCAATGCAAACCGGCCCGTCGTGATCTTCTTACCCTGCCACGTGATGCCCTTGTTCACTACTTCTTTCAACGTGCGCATCCCGTATTGGGACTGGCCCATCTTCTCGAAGTTGTCGCCATACATACGGTGCGCATCCCAGAGGGACGGCGCCGTTGCAATGCGATCGGTGAACACCTTGGTAACCTCGTCGGCTACAATGGTGAGCCGCGCTACAATCGACTTGATTGTGTGCTCCTTATACTGCAAACCTTCTCGGTTGGCAGCAATCTCAAGGTCACCAATCTCGAAGTCCAACTCGACCCCGAGGTTAATCAACGTTCGCAGGCGAGCATCGACCGACTGTGGCAGGGCTGCTTCGGTGAGCGTGTAGCCCACGTTGCCCATGATTGCCACGGAACTGCCGACGCCGGTGTATCGCCAGCCTGTGCCGGAGAACTCAGCGACGCCGCGCTCGGCCCACGTCCACCCGCTTACGCCGTGGATGATTGGCCGCACCTTGAAGTAACGATAGATACGCTCGGCTTTGGTGATGAACTCTTGGAAGTCACCGACCCTAATCGGCACCTTCACTTCGATTCCATCCGGCGAGTCGCTCGGTTCTTCGTGCATCTTGGCAAGGCGTGGTGCGCCCTGATCGCGGAAGCAATTATACACTGTCTTGCTGCCGCCGTTAAAGCTCGTCACGACGAAGCTGTCGCCATAAGCGAAGCCCGCCTTCGAGCCGATACCTAACATGCCGGTGAAGGTATTGGACTGGCGCTTGGTCGAGCGCCCAAGTCGGCAGAACACGTTGAGAATCTGAGCCTCACTCATGCCGTAGCCGAAGTCCCGAATTGCTAGCGTCGGGTCTAACCTATTGGGCAGGCGAATTTCGATGGGCTGATGCCCTCGGCCTGCTTCGACGTTGGCGTCGAACCCATTGCATCCGTATTCCCTTAACACGGCTGCGACCTTGTCGGTGTAGAGCGAATTGCTCAACACGTTCAAGATCATAAGCTGGTCCTCGGGGTCTGTGGATATGCCCATATTGATAGGCGCATCCGTCCCGCCGAGTAGGGATGCTGTTCCCTCACTCACTACTTTCATGTTTACTCCTTCTGTTTGTTATCGTTGTCGATATAAGATTGGTCTAACGCTTCCACGTAGCTGCGCACTCCGCAGTTCAAGTCGCGTATATTGGCTGCCAAGAACATCACAGCCCGACCGTTGGGGCCTTCCCACGTCACGATCAAGTTAAATAATTGTTTGGCGAACCACAACATCAGCCGCAGTTTGAGCATAGTCATTTCATTTCGATCCTTTCGCGCGCATTATGCGCGCAGATATGATACTCCTGTATCGTTAAAAGAAAAGTGGCGACGCCCTTGCGAGCGTCGCCACGCGGGTTACCAACGGGAGAAATTACAGGCCGAGTTGGAGAATGACGAGGGTCTTTTGAACCATCTCGAACAACTCCATCCGCAAATCTTCATTCAGTTCGTCGTCTCGCTGCGCGAGTTCATTCGCGAGTGTGGTGATCGCTGCCTGTTTGTAGGCGTCGCACCAAAGGCGCACGTCAGGGTAGTTCGGGCCGTCGCCGACCTTCATTACCCGCGGCACGCTGTGATTCCAGACCATGCGCAGAGCATAGAATACGTGCGGTGTCGCCATGTCTGCCGGGTCCATCGCCTCGCCGGTGTGGGTATACCACACGAAGCGACCGCCGCCGGGGCCGAAGTTACGGTCGAGCACAGAGCGGAGTGATCGCCACTCGGGCTGCATATAATCAGAGGTAGCATAGTCAGAGCCGGTGTCCTCGTCAGGCAACGTCGGGTTTTCCTCGACGAGGCCAGAGGCAAAGTCCTCGGGACTAGGTTCAAATGGAAGCGGGTAGGATATGCCCCGTGATGGGTCATACTCTGCCACGCCCGTTGGTGAGTAGAGTAACGCATTCATTAGTGATTTCGATTTTGGCAGGTTCATTAAACTTTTGCTAGTTATTTCGCTAAAAATTTTTTCCCTCAAAAAACCGAGGTTACTCTACCCTCTCAACACACCCGCCGCCGTCGGAGACGTAGACGCGGCGCTCGCCGCGCACAGTCCGCCATACTTGGGGTCGATGTTGCTTTTGCCTGCGCAGATCACGGACTGCCCGCGCCGCTACTTGATTGTTGGTTTCGCTCATATCGTGAAGTGAACGTTCACTTCGGCATGGCTAGCCACGATCAGGGCGATTGTCCACCACGATACGTGTCCGGTTACTCCCGCCCAGATCGTGAATGCGATCAGGAACGGGAACAGTATGTTTATTTTCCATTTCATAGTTTATTGCTTTCCAAACTTGCGTTGAAGACGGAGATACGTCGCGTGCTCATACTGCTCGCGCTGTTCGTCGAACTTGCGATCTTTCTCGATGCGTTCGATGTATTCCTGATCGGTCTCGAGCCTGCGCTCGCGACATTGAATGCTGTGGGAATTTTCCCATACTTCTTCGATTTCGAAGTCGATGGATTCGATACCCGAGCGGGTCATTTCCGCGGCAATGTCGAGCAGCTTGCCGGGCGTGTAGGTTTGGTATCCCGTCATTAAGCTCGACGGAAACTCTCTGATTTGTTTCATGTTACCTTTCTTGTTAGCGGTTTCATAGTTCCTTGGTCGTGAGCACGTGGCCTTTTTCATCCACCTTGAAGCCGATGCCCGAGGGCACAGACGCGCAGCGTTGGATTTTGCCATTGGTTTCAAACGTAAGGATATACCATCTATCCGCCATTACGTTTACACTACCATCTTCCTCACGCTCAAACGAGAGGTTGACGGTCGGCTCAACCGACGTTGGCTTTTTCTTGTCGATTATGTTGTATCTCATTTTCCCTTTCTAGTGCGCATTATGCGCGCTCATGTGATGATTGCAAGAGTGTCGATCATCGACAACTCTCGGTTTCTTTCTCTAACAAATTCAATTACGGCGCGTGCCACGCCATCGCAGCCCCGCCGCCCGAAATCATGCACCGCTATTACAGCTGCCTGCGCATGGTTGAGGCAAAACTTAGTGTCCTCATAGAAGCCGGTGCAGTCGATGAATGCCATGTCGGCCTTCAACTTATCCAGCCACTCCTGCGCCAACCCTACCCGCGCCGTCACCTTTGCGTCCACGCCCCACCGTTGCAGGTTTGCAAGGAAGCAGGGCAGCGTGGGAACAGGGTTGTAATATGGGTAGCCGTTGTGCGGGTCAATCGCGTCAACGTGCGTCGCCCGGCTAGCCAACGTGATAGTTGAATAGCCGAGCAACGAGCCTACCTCGATCACCCTCTGGCCGGTCGCGAGCGAGCGGAGCGTTCGTGCTTCACGATCGCTAACCGCCGTCTTAATTCCTAACCTGTTGGTCTTGCTTCCCATGATGGCGGAACCTCGCAAGGTGGAAATGGCACGAACATCCAGTGGGTAGGGCGGAACGCCAACGGGTCTCTGCCGAATTGGTCAGACACCCATCCGTATTTTATCCCCTCGGGGTTAATCCACGGCTTGTCGTGCCCGCGCCAGAAGTTGTGCGCTGTCATTGTCCCGTAGTGCGCCAACACGTAGTAGCCGGTGCGCGGCGGGTCTTCGCTTATCGGATGCCACGTAAACATTATTCGGGCTCCCCTGCCTTACGAATGGAGCGGTCAATGTCTAATTTGATTCGCGCTTCTTCTTCGGTCTTGCCTTCGCCGGTGCCGAGCGAATGGCTGAACATGTCTAGCGTTGACAGCACCGCGAGTTCGAGGCGCTGGGCTATTTTGATGAATAGCGGCGGCGCGTCCTTCGTGCCCGACCACTCACGTCGGGTTGTGAACCCGCCTTCGGGGTCCTCTGTCAGTTCGAGTGTTAGTTTCATAGAAATAATCGGAAGTCAACCCAAAGGGCTGGATTGAACATCCATCTCTCGTTAATGGTTACCCAATTACACAGGCGCAGCTTAACCTGCACCCGTCCTGTGATCTTGCTGCGCCGAGCAGGGTATCGCACCCGGTCGGCATTATCAACAACCCCATACTGCCAGATCAATGATCTAGGTTTGGTGATCGATTTTCGATTTTCACTTTCAAATGTCATCTTCATACTTTCCATATTGGTTCCCGCAGCAAGCCGTCAGGCGTGTTGCCTATTGACCGCGCGGTCATGTCCTTTCCATCACGGTCGTCGAAGCGAAGGCTTCCGCCACCGCCGACCACCGTGTATTGATGCTCGCCTTTCAGGTTGGAGTTCTCATCCAACGCGAGCACGCCGAACACCATGACGATTCTACGTCCGTTGTGTTTGGCGGTAGTTTCCCTCACTATGATTTGTCCTGTGTTCATAATTACATATCCCACTTGTCGCGGAATCCAAGGAACACCGGGAACCGCGGGCGCTCGTCGGCGCCGCTTGGCTGGTGCTTGAACTTCACGATCTTGTTCTTGAGTTTGTCGCGCTTAACCCACAACTCCGCGCGGGTCTTGGCGTCATACCCTGTGCCGATACCGAACTCAACCATGTTACCGGCTGCGTTGCGATACTGGCACACCAGCTTGCCCAATACGCCCGCGGGGCGTAGGTTTTCCTGGTTCGTGCTGCGCTCGGTGCGCCCGAAGGCGTCGCGCGTAGCCACGTTATCGTTGTGCATGAGTTCCTCATACCCTACGACGACGGCCTCACTGTCCTCGAATCGTTTGACCTTGAGCAAGTAGCCTTCGTTCTCCGACGAACGGCCGCACTTGTATGGGCTGTTCGGCCCGCGCACCATCACGCCTTCGTAACCGAGAGCGAGTTGGGCTTCCTCATACGCGAGAAGCTCCGCTTCGTTCGCGATTGTAACCGGCAGCACCTTCACCACGAACGGGGCTAGGTTCTGCAGGGCTGCAAGGTTGCGCATGCGTTGACTGTAAACGACCTTCAACCCGTTGCATGAGGCCGTGGACTCCTGCACGTAATCGAATACATGATACTCGAAATTGGTTGGTCGCCCGTCCTTACGGCGCACGTCGCCGCTTAGGTCGTTGAAGCTTCGATTCGGGATGATGATTTCACCATCGAATTGATAGCTATTTATACACGCTTCTATCGTGTATCGGATATAATCGTTCGGGATTGCTTTGAATGCCCGACTCACCGCCTTGCCGTTGATGATAAGGCAGCGGATACCATCTAACTTGGGCGTCGCCAGCACCGGGTAGGTGAGGCGCGCTGCTGACGAGCACTTGCCCGCCAGCATCGGCTTTGTAATCATATTCCTTTGTCGATCAGCAGGTCGATGCGCTTGATCGCTAACTGACCGCGCTCCTTAATCACCCGCTTGATGCGACTGTTGATGATACGCGTGGACCGCCCGTTGATGAGCTTGTCGTCGCGAATCTTGTCCAACCGAAACAGCTTATGCATAAGCTGATTGTCGCGCTTACTATACTTGGGCCACTTGCTCGACAGGAACAACTGTCCGTAGTCGCTTCCGTCGCTTTCGTTGTTGAGGCCGAGTATATCAGCAGCACGACTCAACGGGGAATTACCCTCGAACGGTTGATTGCTTTTGATCAGCACCCAGCCTGCAATGCACGCCGTCGTGCCGCAAGGCGGAAGTAGCTCGTTGTTTAGAATCACGCTTGCCGTGATTTCCTTATACTTGGCTTTCTCCGCGATGACGCTCATATCGAAAGATGTGGGCGCCTTACGGATTTGTTTTTGGACTGCGCGCAATAGGCGCACAGCTTCTGGTTTTAGTTGTATTTTGCTCATAATCATTGCAGCGCCCCGTCACCGAGGCGCTGACATGATTACAGGTCGTTGCTGTCTCGAACTGAATTGAACCAATCATCGCTGCCAAGCGATACGAGCACTTGGTCTCTGAAACCACGCACGTTGATCGCTTTGCCAGTGTGGACGAGGTTCGCCGCCGCGTTCATAATCCAACGCAGCCGGTCAGCCGTCGAGTCGGTCGCATTCAACAATTGTTGAAGTATCGCCGCGTCGTCGTATGCTTGACGTTCATCCTCGAAATCTTGATCGGGGAAGTCTTGCGTCTCACCGCCGATGAAGTTCGCTTTGTCCTCGAACAAGGCTTCGATTACGCCCAACTCCAACGAGTTGAAGTAAGGCAGCAACTTCTCGCGCATGTTGGCTTCTTCAACGTCGTGCCGAATCCCGTCACGAGTGTTCGTCTTGAGAAGCAATTCCTCAGCCAGAATGTCCTGAGTCTGCACCTTGTCGAACAACGTCACCGCGCTGATGAAGCATGCGCCAAGCGCGCACACTCGGCACGGCTTACGCTTGCTCACGAGGTTATTGAGGTTCGATTGCATGTCGCCGCGCTTGTTGATAGCACGACTGGACACCTTCGGGCTGAATTTAACATAGACGCCCTGCTCAGCTATGAGCTTGTGCTCGTCTAGTTGCGACACTACGTCTAGCAGAATCCGCAAGCGGTCGCGTTGTAGCTTGGATTCTTTTCTTTGTTGTTTGGTTTCCCTTGCCATAAATTGTTAGCAGTTCCTCGACGGAAGGTGGCTTTTCTCAGCCCACGTTACCGACACGAGCGTCCCGTCTGGGTGTTTGAATAGCTCGGTGTAACACCCTTTGCGGCGCTCACCTTCCACACCGGCGACGGCATGGACTACTCGTTCGATCTGATCGTCGCCGATGCTATATCCGCGGTTGAAGCCGACCTTAATCAGCGCCCCGCGCACATCTCTGCGTTGTTCTGTGTTCATCGTTTCTTTCGTTGTGTTGGGCAGCCGTGCTCATGGCATACCACATTGTTGATAACCAGCACGGCGCATTGATCGCACCGCACTGACCATGTTCGCATTCCAGATACACGCCTAGCGTGCTGGTCCGCCGCAAAAGTCTTGGCCCATGTGCTCATTCAACCTTCCTTGATGCGCGGCGCATGATCGGCGTCGCTCTCGGCGTCGATCTGTCCGCTGTTGTTGTGGTGGAGTGTGCCGCCGTCGCTGAATACAGCCACTGGCTGATCGCACTCCACGCATACCGGCAGCATCAACTTGTCGATGATTGCCTGTTGTTCGGGTGAGAACTCCATGCGCTCGCGCACAGGTTCCTCGTCGTCATAGAATCCGCAATGCTCTTTGCAGTCACCACAGATTCCGTATTCTTCGGTGCCCCAAGGTGGGGCGCTACAGCATTCGCTTAGTAACATAAATTATCCTGAGCACAAACTCGCGAGCACGCGAAATGCACTCCTTTGAATCTCACGAAACCCATCATAGCCATGCTGCTCAATCAGGTGCGCGCGTAGTTTCTCATACACGGTGCGGTCTGGTTGTGTGAGCGCATAGCGCAGGTTGGTTTCATCTTGATTGGTATCCACGCTCATGTGGTCTCCGTTAGTTTGATTGTGTGAGGCAGGCGCCAAGGCCCAACCTCAGTTCCCGGCATATCCTCGAATTTGTGAATCTTCACCGCAGTTTTATTATCCAAATCGAAGTAGCGCCGCTCGACTGTTCGAGGGCCGCTCCGTATCTCGATATTGCATGTTGTGAAGCCACAGCTTGATTGCTCCGCTCCGAAGTGGCGCTTCAACGCGCGTGCGACCGGGCACAACTTAGGCCCGGTGCCCGCGCCCACCACGTCACGCTTAATCATTTTGATTGATTCCATTATACACCCGCCATTCTCACTACCTTCACAATGTCCGCGAAGGTGGTTGTCTCGGCGTCGTTGAATCGAGCAACCGAAGTGTAGCCCACGTAGGCTTGGATTGCAGCTACAAGCTGTCCCAATGCCTGCGTGTAGGCGCCCTTCGTTTGATGACACGAGGACAGCGCGCCGAGTAGGCACGTCGCCCCTTTGCCGTCTGACAGCGTGTCCTTGCACCACTTACTCTCGTCGGTGTAGAATTCTTGAACTGTCATGACTTCACCTTCACTTCGTAGAAGTGTTTGTCGGCGACGAACTCTTGCACGTGGGCCTCTGACACTATGTCACCCACGCGATAGATCGTCCACGCGCCCGCCTCTGGGCTAGCAACTCGCGCGGTCACCGCGTTCTCAATTTGATTGAGTTGATACTTTTGGTTGACCGTTCCGCCGCGGCCTATGTTATGCACACGTTGGAACGTTAGCTTTATCTTTACGTCTTTCATTCTTCCTTTCCCGTTTTGCGAGTCGTTGACTCCGACTCAGAGTGCCGAACATCGGCCTGAAATTGTCGATCTTGCGATGATTCGCGAGCGCCTGTTCACCTAAGCGAACTCGCTTGAAGTCGCGCATCTTCTTGTATTGCAGGCATTGGAACTCAGCGGGTGTCACGTTCATCATGAACACCTCATTGCGCCGTTCCTCTCCGTGCCTGTAGCCCTGCGGCATCATTTCCACGAACCACAGTGACTGAGCAATGATGCTCACGAAGTTCGGATTACCCCGTTCAGGGTTGCAGGGTGGCAGGGTTGCAGTGCTTTTGTTTCGTCCGTTCATCTGTGTCCCGCCCAATACTTGCTTCGGTAGTGCCCAAACCCACACCACGAGCAGAACTCACAGCCGCGTGGATGAATGCACTTGAACACGAAGTGGTGGCGATAGCGCCACGCAATCCATTGTTTTAATCTGGTCATAAATTCGTTCTACTCCTTTTCGTTAGTTGTTGTCAAGCCTATTTTGCCGAGAACGACCAAACAGGCAGATGAAATGAATCCTCGGTGTCAGCACCGTAGGCAGCATGAATCTCGCGCGTCTCGAAGTCGAAGCCGTGTCCCTTACCCTTATCGCTCACCCATGAGTTGTAAAGGAACACACCCACGCACTTGCGTTTGAAGATCTGGTAGTCGGTGTTCCCGTTAGTGGAAACATCAATATATTTGAAAGTGTTGAGTTCGGTAACGATGTTCCAGACGGTTGCGCCGCTGCTGATAATGTCGTCAATGATTATGTAATGGCAATGCGCTTTGACTGCGCCCTCGACAGGATAGCTCGAATGACAATCCTCGTTATCCTTGTGCTTGCGCACCGCGAGGAATCCTTTCTTCAATCGACAGGCGACCAGCGGCGCAACCAACGCTCCACTGAATCCACGGAATGCAATCGAATCGAACTCGACGCCGCTTTTCTTAATGACCGAGCACACCTTACGCACGACCTTCTGTAACCCGATGGGTGACATAACATTCGACAAGTAATCCGACTTCACCACATCAGCACTGGCATGATGCGGCACATTACCTGTGCGCGTGCGCATATCCAGGCGTAGCTGCGTGGGCGGGGTTGGCGCGTCGAGTGCCACTTCTAGCATCGAACGATAGCCGAGTAATGCTGGCACAGGCTGGTCGCGAAGGTATTGTTCCCACGCGTATTGCGATGGGAAGTCTATCCGCATCTTGGGTCTGTCGTTAGTCTGTGTATCCATGCTTCAAACTCCAAACTTTCAGCGCAGCGTCGAGCAACGCATTCGTGCGCTCCTGTGTGATCGGCGGCGCGAGTTGTTTTGCTCGTAGCTTGCGCCGTGACATGCCGCTGCGTTTAGGATACGCAGCGCCACCGCGCTTCCGCGGGTTAAACTTTTTCAGTTCCTCGCCTTCTTGCTTGTATTCGGGAGTTTCCCTAGCGTCGCTCATCGCCTTCTGGATGGCGTCGTGCGTTTGATTTATGTCCATCAATTTGCTCCGTGTAAAGGGCGTAGAACAATAATCCCGCCCTCAAGCTTGCTCTGGCAAGCTGTAATCATGCCGACCTTGAGCGCGCCCTCGTTAGAGAGCCCGGCCATAACGATCGGCATGTATTTCGTCTCCACGCCGACACACAAACGCCACTTTGTCCATGGCGCGCGTATGCGGGTGCAACGATCTACCGTTTCGTCTTGCTTATCCATAAAGTTTGTCGTAAGGTTGCGGTCACACATGGAGAAGAGACCGCCCACCAAAGGTATCCCTTGGGTCGCCATTCAAGATGCAGCCACCGCCGAATGCCTTAACATTCAGGAGCTTTCGGCCCGATTTGGCGTATCGGCGAACACCATTCGCAGGCGGGTGAACCGCAAGCGATTGACGCTCGTATCACGCATGATCGGGGCTATCCAAACGCGAGCCGCTGAAAAGGCCGCTGAGAATGCCATTGCCAAGAAAGCCGATGAATGGTTGGAGAAAGGTGAAAACCACCGCAAGGTAGCTTTCAACTTAGCCCATGATTCGCTGAAATTGATGAAGGCCAAGGCGCCGAGCAATTTCCGCGAAGCTGAACTCGCTGACAAAATTGCTCGGCGCGCCGCAGGTCTCGACACTCAGGATGTGGTATCACAGACACTCATCAACATCAATGAGGCGATGAGCGCCGACGATGAACCTACTCCCGTCGTGATCGAGGGCGAGATTGTCTCCGATGCATCCGGTGAAGATGCCAAGGAAGCATCGCAAACTCAAACGCCGCCCACAACGGCACAGCTACCAGCGCCGACAGCGCCAGTATCACTACCATCATAACTTGGTAGAAAATCCAGAACGGCGGCTTCATGATGCGTAAATTGGATTGACCGCGTAAGCCGTGATGCGCTTGTCGAGCACTCGCTTGCTGCTCAACGTCCGCAACTTGCCGAGTGAGTCACGCGGCTTGGTTTTCTTGTTCGCAGTATTGCACGTCACGCCATGAAATAGCGGGCGGTCAATATGCTCTGCACGCGCTGGGCTGCTGCCCACCACGTTTTTGGTGCCGCGCCCGTGGGCGAGCAACCACCTTGTCTGTCGATTTGCCATAGTTTTGTCTCCTACTTGATTGGTATGAATCCCTTCGCGACATGCACGAAATCCACACGCTGCGCTGCCGTAATGTCCGGCATGCGCTCGCGCATTGCTTCGAGCACGTTTTCACAGGTGATCACAGGTCGCACGCTGCGCGCGTCATCGAATGGGCGATTAGAGCAATTGTTGTTATTGCACATAATCACGAATCCGACCAACGTGTCACGGCGATGCTTCCACTCATCTGTGTGAATCTCACTCATACCTCGAACCCACCGAGAACGAGCGGCTGTTGCGGCTCAGTAACTGCGTTTAATTTGCGCAAGCTACCATCGCTCATGCGAATATATTGCTTGCCGTAGCTATCCGTAATCCCGTTAGCTCGCGCGACAACGCCGCGGCGCTTAGGGAGCGTTTCTATTGTGGTTTGCATAGTTTGATGATTGCTGTGATGCCTATAACGCACCATCCCGGTATCGTCAATAGCCACCCGATTGTTTCCCAACTCATGCTGCTCTGCGAACGCCCCGTGCGTTCACAACTCTACTTTCACCCAAACTACGTGCGACAACGCACTTAGGTTCGGGCGCACACGTCCACTCGGCCGTGGGTGTATCGCTTTCGATTGACCGTGGGTCGTAACGCCACAGCATATCGCGGAACTGTATGTCCGCCTGTCTGTTTCCTCTGTTCATAAATTAGTAAATAGGCACGGAATGGTGGCTACTCCACTTAACCGTGCGGTGATTCTTGTGCTTATCCTCGCGCGGCTTACGCCCTTTGAGGCGCGCGTTCTCCTTCGCGTGAGGCGGGCAGCGGTCACAGCCGCCCGTGACTTGCGCGATCTTACGACGGCGCACGATCTTGTCGGCGCGTCGATTGCTCTCAATCTGCGCCCATTGCCTTTGCAGGCGTTCGTCTGTCTCGTTCATAAAGTGGGTGACCAGCGATGGAATCGGACCATCGACAACAACGCTCTTACTTCGTTCCACCGCTGCAACGGCTACCGCGATGCAAGGTGCAGGTCATTGTTGCGCAACCAACCTAGTCAAAAAGTGGCACAGGGTATGAGAATCGAACTCATCACACGCGGATTTGGAGTTCGCGCTACTGCCTTCGCCCCCTGTGTGTTGGCTGTAAGGGTAGGAGTCGAACCTACGACGCGGCGCTTAACAGGCGCCTGCTCTACCAACTGAGCTACCTTACAACGTAACTGATTGCAACGCCCACGTTATCACACGGGGCGCTGCGTATCAACTACGCTTCGACCGGAGTCGGAGCAGTCACCGCAACCTCGGGCAACTCGATTGCGAACTGAATCGCATTCACGTTGCCGACGAGTTCCTTCGCGATGTATAAGCTTCCGCTAATCGCGTCGGTGGGTTCGTTCGAGAAACGAATTTTGTTCTTCGTCTCTTTGTCCTTTGTCAGTGTGATGGTGTGTTTCATGGTTTCCTTTCGTTGTTGGTTATCTGCTTCGCGCGCATTATGCGCACATTACCGCGAGAGCTTTCTCCAAGCGAATGACTTTCGCCTGTCGAACTACCTCGCGCATATCGTTGAAAGTGCTTAAATGGCCCGCGTTATATCTGATCGCGAGCAATTTCAGCTTGTCGCTGCTAATTCTGCCCGAGCCTTTGATGATCGTGCAGACCGTCTTTCCGTCTCGTTTTACTTCGATGGTCATAGTAGTTTCCACGCCTTCTGCTCAAACCACCGCTTGTTCGGGTTCAATTCAGGGTGCATTTCCATCCTTTGTTCGAGGTTGGCGCAGTCCCATCGCGCGGCGCGCGTGATGCGCCCGGCCGCACGAATAGCCTGGATTTCCGCAGGCGTATAAGGGCGATAGTTTTCGCGTGGTGTCATTGCATGGTTCATAAATTGTGCTGGTTTAGGCAGAGCCAGCGTGCCAGTGAGAACGTAATCTTAGTTGTAATTCAAAGAACTAGCTGTAACCGAAATCACATCTACTACGCTTGTGCGCAGTCAGGCCGGGTGCGTCACATGCCACCGCGCGGCAGCATGGGCCTATTTTGCGAGCTTTTGGCCCGCCGCTTCTCAGCGCGCGTCATGTTCACGCGCCTACTTCCACCCAGCCTGACTGAGCACTCAACATGCGCCGCACACCCGCCGCTGACCAACGCAGCGGGCACGTTGCAACGTGCTTTCGCCGTTTGGGGCCTAGTCGCGGGGTGCGACTTGCGCGCGCCTGATCGTTAGGCTTTACGGGCCAACCCGATTTACGCTTCGCCACTTTTCTTCGCTATCGTTCCCTAAAGCCGCACTGTTTTCATAGCGTATGCCTAGCTGTTCACCTTAGGTGAGAGCGAATTGCTGTGGGCGCTTGCGCACCCACAGACATTCACACTCCGAAGTCGCGCCGACGCGATTAGGCCGCGATGCCCGCCGCTGCGAGCTTCGCTTCCAACTGCGCGATACGGGCGGCGGCAGATTGCTTGGCAGCAACGGCCCCGATTTTACGGAACGTCACAACCGCACCCGTTTTCATCTTGCGAATGGACTGCCGATAATTCGGGTCAGCCGCGAGAAGCGCCGTCACTTTGCGGCACTCGACGTGATACTGTTGCTTGTTCCCGTCGTAGGTTTTACGGGCGAGTTTGAAATTCGCTTCCGTAACGCCCGTCGCGAGGACAGCCGCTTTCACGTCAGGCATTTTCATGCCTTTGACTACAGTGACACCGAAATGCGCGGACAGATACTCCTTCGCGTTTTTCGTTCGGAAGTCGGGTTTAGTGACCCCGCCGAAGTTTCCGAGCGTTAGAGCCTGACCGTTCGCTTGAATGGTTAAATCACTCATGGTATCAGATTGCAACCCTGTAACACGTCACACGTCACGTGTGAGATGCACTGGCTAGTGTCCCTGAAATGCTGCCGTCCTACGCATCACGCGTATTCTGGAACATTGTAGCAGGGCCACAGGGCTGCACGCTGATAGCTGCGTCGCGCAGCCATCTACGAATAACGTCGCGTCACTCGTATGCGTGTTGAATTTGGTTTTTAATATCCGACGATCAGGCTTTTGCGTGATGCGTTCCACGAGAGCCAACTCGCTTCTACGCACCCGTTTGTTCGGGCCTCACCGTGGGTGTAGCATCATTGAACACCCTTACGAAACCGGATGGTTAATTTTCCGGACTAGAACACGCTTGTAGCTACCCTCACGAGCTATTCGCAGCTTACACATGAGATTGACGCTGTGGCGACTCATGCGACTACCCGCTTTCATTCACTCGCTACTCTGCTTCGCTCATTTCCGAGCAACCGACTGGCGGTCACTTCCTTCGAGCGCATTATGCGCACACATAGCGCGCTGCGCTCGAAGGCGTGTGACAGTCAAAGTCCGATTGAGTCAACGCTATTCGCTACCATAGCGCGGCTCACACGGTCGAGCGTCCACGCTAATGCGTTCAGGCATTTAGGCAGGCGCTCACTCAGATCGAACAGGATTTCAGATAATTTGTTTTTCATGGTTACTTTCTTCACACGCATTATGCGCAAGCGTGATGTGCGTGCTATTCAGTCGCGAATAGCTGCTCAATCGCTTGTTCCGCATTAACCGGAATTAAGCGGCGAATTTCAGCGGTGACATACGCGGGTGATCTGAGCGTGTCTGTGCGCATGTCACGCACGTTTACGCCGCGGTGGCAGCGAACAAATTCTACTACTTTTCCGTAAGTAAGAATTGCTAAGGTGGTGAATTTCATGCTCATGCGTGCCTGTTCTTCAACGCCTGCGTCATTCGTGATTGTGATTTTGAAACGTTTAGTTTGTTCCTCACTCAGCCATGCAACCCTGTTTCCCTTTACAGGCGTCACGGTTACACCGTCGCAGGGCTGCACCTTAGGCGTGTATTCGTTCACCCATTTGCCTTGGGCTTTCCGGTCTAATGCCTTCGGCATTCTGAAATCGTGCCGGTTTTCCCGTAGGGAATTGACTTCTGCTTCGGCGTTCCAACTCCAATGAGGCGAGCGTGTTCGACCGTGCATACGTGCGCTCTCGCACACGTGATTGATGTTCGATTGTTTGAGCGATGGACTTGTTCGTGTGATTTTCATTCGACCATCTCCCGCGCATTATGCGCAGGCATCACGCGAGCGCGCTTATGCCTGCTCCCAGAAGCAGACCCACCCCTACCCCCGCGGGCCCCCGCACGTGCAGGTGTGTAGGTGATGAGGGGAGGTTAAAAAATTTTTTCCTATAAAAACCCGAAGGTGAGCGACTAAGGGGTGACCGACGAGGATCGAACTCGCACCTCAAGGTCCACAACCGAGGGCTCTGCCAATTGAGCTACGGTCACACCTTAATCGCCAGTGAGACAGAAAGTCGCTCTCCAACGTAGGGAGCCAACTTGTCTCAGTTCACGCACCGGCGGTTAGGCCAGTGGCTCGCCATGAGACAACGGCGCGGCGTCGTAAAAGGTTAGCGGAAGCTTCTTGTGCGAGCCCGCGCAGAGAATCGCCGGTGCCCGAAATTGAACTCGGACATGCATCGGCACTTGATAATCGAGCCCGCGAACTCCTACCTTTCCCAGATCCCACGTCGCCGGACAAACCGGGCATTCGAGGATCGGGGTTACGGGTTTACAGATCACCCGGCAGCTTACTCTTAGCGCCAGGGAATTCAACACGAATCACTAACTCCTGCCCCAGCCTCTCGAAGCTGAACTTCTCAAGGACACGGGCGGCTATGGCACCGACTTCACCGCGAACTCTCTGCTCGACTTTGCGTTTCGCGTCTTCGATGACTTTTTCAATCTCTTCGGAGACGACGGTTTCAATGGCGCGCAACAACGGGCTTTGAATGGCTCGGGTTGCTTCGGATACGGATACGAGGGAGGGCATAGTTACTTTCTATTTTCGAGGTGGCGAGTGAACGCTGGGCCGTGAATTGGGCATAAGGCGTTCGTGAAAAGGGCGGTGCAGGTGCATTGTTCCGAGACGGCATTGATGGCCTTCTCGCGTTCCTCACGCTTCAATCGCTGAACTTCATCAGTAAGCCGCTTGATTGCGGCCACCATAATCGGGTCGTGTTCTTCTGGCTCCCAATCACAGGGGCGGCCTTCATCGCGTTGTTCAGGGGTTGGCATAAAGAATGGCGTATTCGCGCAGTCGAGCAGCCTGTATAAACAGCAGGCGGCGTTCATCTTCTTGGCTCAACATCGGGAGCCACCGGTCGTATCGGCGGGAATCGATCGCGCCAACGATTGAGGTGTTCCGCGGCGGTGCGGGCGGTCCGTAATTGATGTAGTCACCCTTCGAGTTGATGCAGTCGTAGGTATCACCGGCGTAAGTCAAGCGTGAGACCAGCAATAAGAACAGTAGTATAAAGCGCATACAATTGGTTCCGGGAGTGGGATTTGAACCCACGACCTTCACGTTATGAGCGTGACGAGCTGGCCAGGCTGCTCTATCCCGGTGCGCGAATTATACACAAATTAGCCAAATTATGCTAGAAGTAAAAACGCGTAGCTGACAGATTCTGCCAACTACGCGTCTTATCTAACCGCCGCCCTTAGTCGCCAAATGAGAAGATCACTTGGTCAGGGTAACTGCAATCAGGGTCGTATCCGTATGCCGGATAGAAGAACCCGCCGTCCTCGTAATACCAACACCCGTTGATCAATACGATGTTGGTGTAGTGCTGGGTCCACCAGAATCGAGGGTGGAATCCGATGCGGAAGTGCACGTCGTTACGGTCGAAGTCGCCTCGACGGTGAAGCTCTCGCCCACCGAAGAAGAAGAACCGATCACCGCGGGTTTCAACGCGCTGCTCCGAGCGCACCTCAGTCCGTGGATGGCCGCGCTCAATTACAGCGTTTCCATGCTCCTCGATACGCCGGTTCTCACCTGCGGTTTCTCGGATTTGGTCTCGCTGCATGCGATGGATTTGCCGGGGAGACCCGCGCATTTCCGTTTTGGTTTGCACCCGCTCATGTTGACCCATCGCTGGGCCGCGTTCACTTTGCTTGATGCTTACCTCATTCGTCTGCGCATAGGCGCCTAGTGCTAGGGCCACGCTGCACAGAGTTCCGATTATTACTTTCTTCATTCATTACCTCCGTTGGGTCCAATTCTGCTGGGACCTGTTCAGCCTTTAATCCACTTCGGGCTGAGAAAATCTACTCCCCGGCAAAAAACTTTTCAAGAATTTTTCTTTTTCACAGCAAGCGGACGAAGCCGTGATACACTAAATGTTGTGATCCACGCCGCCGTAAAAGCATATTTTTGGAAAGACAAACCAAACTTCGGCGACCGGCTGGCGACCATGTTGCTCCGAAGATTCGCAAATCTCGAGTCTGTTTGGGCGAAGCCAGAAGAAGCTGAGCTAGTTGTGATCGGATCCATTCTAGGGCATCTACCTAAGAACTGGACCGGAGTAGTTGCCGGGGTAGGTAAGCTCCACGAAAGCACCGTGATTGACCTACCTCACGCTACTTTTCTTGCCGTGCGCGGGCCCCTTACCGCCAAAGGTTTGAAGAGGGATGTGGTTATGGCCGACCCCGGCTTACTCGCAGACGAACTGGTAGGCTACCGCGATAAGGAATACGACCTTGGCATCGTGCCCCACTGGACCGACAAGACGTTGGCTCTTGACCCGCGGTTCACCAAATTCAACCCGAGGATCATCGACGTTTCCCAAGACCCGATGGAAGTGCTTCGCGAAATCAGCCGGTGCAAAAAGATCGTAACCTCTTCCCTTCACGGAGCGATCGTTGCCGACGCTTTCATTATCCCTCGCCGGATCGAGTTGGCGCCGCGAATGATCACCCACGCCCATCAAGAAGGTGGAGACTTTAAGTGGAGGGATTATCATGCTAGTGTAGGGATGAAATTTCAACCTGGTGTCTTGATGACTGCCGACCCGCACAAGATCAGCGATCTACAGCACCAACTGTTCGAGGTATTTGAAGATGTGGAAAACTATTTTAGATAAGCACAAGCTCCGGCGGCCGAAGATCAGCTTGCTCATTCCCTTCCATGGGCGTGACAAGTATCGGCGCAAAATCTTACGCTGGGTGATTAAGTATATGCGCAACGCGCTGCCTGACTGCGAGATTATCATCGGCAGGGCTGCAGGGAATCCTTTCTGCAAGACGCGCGCGATGAACCGAGCCGCTCGCCGGGCCAACGGTAAAGTCCTCGTGATCTTGGACGCTGACGCTTATATCGACGCTGACGTGATTGATAGGTGCGCCGACCGCATCATCGAGGAGCAGAAAGAAGGCAACCGACTGTGGTTCGTTCCTTACCGAAAGCTGTATCGGCTGACTGAGGCCGCTACTTTGAAAGTGCTAGGCTCTGCGCCGAAGTTCCCATACAAGTTTCCGACACCGCCGGACGCATGCGATGTTGAGAGCACGACCAAAGCCAGTTACGGGCACCGGTATGGCGCGATGATTATGATGTTTCCCCGCGAGGCTTACAACATTCTCGGCGGGTTCGACGAACGCTTCGTTGGCTGGGGCGGCGAGGATGTGGCTCTGCTCCGGTCTCTGGACACCCTTTACGCCAAGCACAAATCGACTCGCAACCAAATCCTTCACCTGTGGCACCCGCGCCTCGGCGCCAGCTACCGCGAAATGAAGTGGGCGGGACAAGGCTGGGCAAACGCAAACGACCGATTGGCGATGAAGTATCACAGGGCCACAAGGATGCCCGCGATGATGAGGCTGCTCGGCGAGGAAAGCCGGAAGCACCGCAGGAACCGGCGCAAGATTCTCAAGATAATTGCTCGCGCGTTCGTGTGCGGGATGGATTATTAGGCCGCTGACTAGGGCAAGTGAGATTCGAACTCACGCCACCCTGGCCCCAAACCAGATGCTCTAGCCGCTAAGCTACTGCCCTAGTCAATGGCCGATGCCGTGTTGATTACGCGGCTTTGGCTTGACGTGAGCGGGGAGAGCACCCTTGTTATCGAAATGATGTTTCTTAACCCATGCGTGACCGAATCTTGCATTCAGGTATCCACGTTGGGCTTGGCTCTCAGCAGGCATGAGGGATATTACTTCACTTCTTCCATGTTGCAACTCTGCAGCAAGGCTTTAGGAGTCATCTCGAATCCGTCTTTCCCAGCCGCCGCGACGATTTCATTCGCCATCATCACGAGAAGGGCCGCGCCAACCTCACCGGATTGGTCCTTGGCCGCATCAACGGTAGCCTCGCGAGAAACGTAAGTTTTGTCGGCGCCAGCGGCCGGGCATACGGTAGTAAGTTCGAGATGAAAGGTTGCAGTGTGCCCATCGCCGTGTCGTTTCCAAACACAGGTCGGCTTGGCCTTACATTGCACGGAGTCTGCGTCAATTCTCTGTAAAATGACAATAGGCGAGTCGGCATCAGGGTCCGGCCCAGTCGGGCGATAGGGCTTCGGTTGAAGAATCGGGACTACAACGAGGGCGCAGAGCAGGGCTAAGCCGAGCCCGGCCTCAGAAATAAGTTTGAGCTTCACGGGTTACTTTCCAACAAGCATCAGGAGGCCAGCGAGACCGGCGAGGATCGGGACAATAATTGCCGCGGACCCAAGGCCGACGAAGGCGTTGACGCAAACGAGGATCAGGTAGATCGCCAGAAGCAGTTGCCACACAGGGCGGGTTACAATAGCTGCCATAGGCCGGGAGCATACGCCCCAATTACTATTTTTCAAGAAATTAGTAGTTGCGCGGCGCCGGGCGGGGAGTAGGCTGCTGCTCATGAAGAAACTTATCACGATCGGTTTAGTGGCTGCGAGTATGGTCGCGGCGGTTCCGGCGTAAGCAAATCCTCTCCACAAGGCGGGGCAAGCGATTGCGGCTGTGATCAAATATATCCTCCCGAGCAAAGACGCGAAGGGCGGCTAAGGGCGACGAGAGCCGGTGTAGCTCAGTCGGCAGAGCAGCGGTTTTGTAAACCGACGGTCACGGGTTCGAAGCCTGTCTCCGGCTCTCGTCATCCAATCGCGACACAATGGCGGGATTAATGGCGCGATTCGGAAGAAACTGGCGCATTCGGACACCAACTCCACAGTGTTTCAAGAAAAGCGTCGGAAACCTTTACAAATCCTCTCATATTCGATATTCGCGAACAGCAAATATAAGAAGTGTGCCATTTTGACACCCTGAGTAACTGCCTGCTTAGGCACCTACTTCCCTAAAGCCCTGCAGCCCTGTAATTTGGTAACGTTTATCATAGGTATTGCGTAGAATGTAGCAGGGTTGCAGGGCTTCTCGATTTAGGTAGTGGGTAGTGGCATTTCTTATTTCTTCCATTGGAAAAAAAAAATAATCATATTATGCTCAAAATCAAGCTTCCGGCCGGAAGGGTTTGAATTTGGCTACCACCACTGTTTTGTGCCCAAAATACACGTAAGGCCATTCGTTAAAAGCACTTGCGACGAAAGTGGGCTTGGTGGTGGTTAAGGTAGCCACTACCCTTTTCGGTGGTGGCTACAGCCACGCGGTCTTGTCGAGGGTCAGAAGGTACTGCTTGAACCCTTTGATCCGGCGGACGCCGCGGACAAGGTGCTTGGTATCTTCGGTTTCCGACAATTTGGACAGGGCGATACCCAGCCGATTGTTGGCAAATTTGGCGAGCGACCCACGCAGCCCCTCAATATCGAGGCACTCGCGAATCTCCGACGCCGTCATCCAACGTTCGACTTCTTTCTTGTCGTTGATGATCGACTTGTGGATCGCGATCCGGAGCATCTCAGAAAGTTGATAGTCGGCGCTGGCCGTTCGGGCCGCGGCAACCAAGTCGGGGTGCTGGTAGGGCAGGATCCGGAACCGCTCATCGCCTTTGATCACGTCGGCGGGTGGTGCCCAGTCGATCAACCAGCGCAGGAAGAAAGGAAGCTCACGTTCAATTACGGCTTCCACGTCTTTGAAGTCCGGTCGGAATGATGAAGTCTTGAACCACAGCAGTTTGTCGACGATCGAGTCGTCCAGTTCCGGCAGAATAGAAAGCGACTTCTCGTCCAAGTTGCAGGTGACGACGATTCGGCCCCGCCATGTGACGGTTGTGGCATCGCAGAACTTCGGGTGATAGGGAATCTTGGGGTTGGCCACGTAACGTTTGAGGGCGTTCGCGAACTCGTCGTGCTTCTCCCATGTGGCGCCGCCGCGGTTGTCGTCGACGCACCACACCGCGGTCTCGGCCGCTTCCTTATTGAACGCAGTCTTGCCCAGCAGATACTCGGCCGCATCTGTATGGCCGCCCAGCGCCGCGCCGATGATCTTGTAGTTCATCAGCGTCTTGCCTGTGCCGGTCGGCCCCGCGATAATCACGGCTTGGCCAGCCAACAGGTTGCCTTCGAGGGACGACTTATACAGCCGCTGGAACCAGGCCAGAAACAGATCGCGTTGGATCGGCTGGGCTGGATCGAAGATGTTGTCGAAATAGGTTTGCAGCCACGTGAACTCGCCGGGCTCGAGTGCGGGAGCAATGACCTGCCGCCGGGAAATGTTGAGGAAGGTGCCGCCTTCTTCCCGCATAATCTCCTGCTTGTTATGGATATAGGGGAAGACGCCGTCGATGCGGCTGTTCTTACGGACCCGGTGAAGCACCTGCTCGACGTAGTCCGGTTTGTAGAGGTTGAAGTCCTGCCGCACATTCGCGGCCGCATTCGCCGCCGTGTCGGAGACCCATCGCCCATCTTCCAGCTTCGACCAATACTTCTCGCCGTCGAAATGCATATGTAGGTCGCGAAGCGCCGTTTGCAAAGCCTCGCGCGCTTGCTGGTCCTGCTCCGCTTTCATCGCTTCCTTCTGGGCGGACTTGGATGCTTTGGCCTCTTTTGGGTTGTCGGTCATGGGGGCAAATCCGCCCTCAGCCGCGAATTGATCTTGAGAATCGTCGTCTCCTAGAATGCTCATAGTTTTGGGTTTATGTAAAGTATCTCCTGCCGTTTGCCGTTGTCACGGGTTCCGCCCGGCATCCGGCAGAACTGGCTTCGCAGCCATAGTCGTGTGTCGGCGCCACACTCGGCGGCCAACATGAAAAAATCTTTAACCTTCTGTTCATCAATGTTTCGCACATCCCACCAGCCGTGCGTGCTTTTGCCGCCGCTGTGAACGACGCAAGCCAGAGGCCAGAACTGTGCGAGGTAGCGGATTAGGAGCATGTGTTTGTCGGGCGTCCCCCAATCCCACTCGGTGATAAGGTAGTGGCGCGGCCCGGTGTTTTCAAGCGAGTGCTCGCTCTTTCTGACGAACTTCTTGCCCTGTTCCAGTTCCCGGCGCGCTGCCTGCGTGTAGCCGAACCGCTCGCTCATCGGGGAGGGAACAATGAGCGCGCGCATTCCTAGCTTACCACGCAGGGCTTCGCGGGGCCGGGTGCAAAAATTGAATGAGGCTTGCCCGACGCATAGAAGTGGGTTGCCGGGAAACAAACGGTCTATTGCCTCTTCGCAGTCAATCGGCAAGGGCTTCCAGTCGGGGATCCGTTTCTTGAAAATCTCTTGGACGAGCTTGAAGCTCTTGGACGGCCACCGTTGGGTAACTCGGGTTCCGGCGTCACCGCGGGCCGCATCCAGCGCGTGCTCGACTTCCATCGGCGGCGCAGGCGGGCGCGACATACGCTCGGTGATATAAGGAATCGCCACTTCGTCTGAGACGCCGTGCTTTTTCACCTTGTGCGCCATGTAATAGAGCCACGAATGGCATCCAGTTCCGGCGGTCGGGCAGTCCTTATGTGGGAATAGCTTCTCGGTCATGCTGTTTCGACCCAGTAGTGGTGGGCATAATATTTTTTGAACGGATTCGCCAGCATCAGCCAGTAAATCGCTCTAATGAAGTCATCTTCCTGGAAATCCAGTTCATGTGCAAGTCTAATCGCACGCTGAGTGATTCTCCACTCACGCTCGGGCGCGTGAAGCGGGAGGTTGTTGTCGTGCTTCCACTTCAAACAATTGGCCGCAACCGCGTGACGCTTCACGAGGAGCTTTACAATTTGTTCGTCGAGCGAATCCAGTTCGTCGCGGATGCCTTGGAGGATTGGGTCGGTTGCTTTGGTCATATTTTGAAAAGTCGCTGAGTTTGTCTGACAGCCCGCTTCCCTGCAGCCCTGCTAACTATAACCCTAAGGTCCTTCGACCATAATCCATGTGGCAGGTCAATCGACTGCATGGGTTTAATTTCATGCGCTCGGCGGGGTTGGCGTTCTAAATGGTATGCACAGCAATAGGCCCAATCATCCCACTTCTGCGAGATAGGCCACAAACTAACGGCTAATATATCGAACTGGTCTTGCTTGTATGTGCGGGTGCCTTTAACCTTGCCGTTGGTTTTCTGGCATTCGACGACAGGGCAGCCATCCTTATACAACGGCTTGCCCTTCTGGGATCGCATTACCTTGCACTGAATAAAAAGCTCTTCGTCTCCACGCGATAGACTATAATCGACTGCACCTTTGCCGTCACCCTTAGCAACTATCCATTCGGGCATGGTAGCGACGAGGATTGGCTTAAACAAATGCTCGCCTAATACTCCACGGACGCTGCGCTGAGTGTAACCACCCGATGAGTAAATGGCATCGAGTATAGTGCTCGCGCTCTCTCCCCATAGATCTTCAAGTGGATGACTCATTGCTAACGACTCAGAGCTAACTACTTAGAGCTAACGAGACGCGGACTGGCCAACTGCCCAGCGAAGGAATCCATACATCTTTAGAAAGGCGCTTTCGGACTGCTCAGGAGTCATAGACCCAATCGGAAAATCCCATGCTTCGGCTGGAATGTTCCATTCGTGACCGCCGTTGTTGATAATATCCCGGCGCTCGGCCATGAGAAGCTCGTTGTCGACTCGCTTGATCTTAGTATATTCAGCGTCAGTCGGTTTTGGCAACCCAAGCCCGATATAGATCGCGGTCTGAGTTTTGTCTTCGAGAGCGTTGAAAGCAGGCATTGTTTCCTTCATCGGGCGAACCATATCGCCGATGTATGCTTCGGAGGCGTCATGGAGAAGGATGTGAAGTTGTAGCATCCAGTCCGTCGGCCAAAGTTCGATTGCCCGAATACGGCACATTACTGAGTGGTCGCCTACCGAGTAGTGATTTCGAGAATGCCCACCAAACCGGCAGATGAGCGAGAGCGCGTGGGCAATGTCTTTGATGTTTACATCTTCCGGACGTGGCTCAAGGATATACCACTTCTTGCCGGAATAGGTTGTGAACCACCCGCCGAGAACCGGCTCCGGAATCCGGTCTTTCAAGTAGTCTTGAGGTTTTTCAATATCAGGTTGTTCGATCATATTATGCGTTTCTGTAAATGTAGGCGAGGCCAAGCCACGCCAAGTTTCCAACTGCTAACACTAACCCGGCCAACCACGACATAGGCTGATTGAGCAGCGGGTAGTATAAGATGTTCCAGATGCTCCACGAGGACCAGAATCCGGCGATGCGCCAGTCGACCCCGCGGACCTTCTTGTCTCTGAGCAGCCGCCGGACGTTGAACCAAGTCATGATTCCGCCGACCAATTCGAAGCTGCCATTAATAACGTCACAGATCATTTGTGGTAAATCTTGCAGAGGTGACCTTCCGCGCGCACCGGTAGCTCAGGCCACCAAGCCGGGGAGGTTCCCATGATGTTTGTGATGACTTTCAAATCTGATTCGGCCACTTCCTCGTCGAGTAGTGTGACGATTTCGTCATGCACTCGGAGGCGAATGTCGTAGTTCTCGGCATTCACGGCGATCACTCGATCCATGAATACGTCGCGTGCTGCCGCCTGCGTCGCGTTCTCTGCTAGCGTTCCGCCCCAGAATCCGAGGCGCATGAATACGCCGTTGCGCGGAATGACCGCCGTGATTCCCCCGCACGTCTTAACGTCGCGGTAGAGCATAGCCCTGCCACTTGGCAAAACCATCTGATAATCGCCGCCGGTGGATTGGCGCATATCCCATTCGAGCCGCTTCCACAAGTTCGGGATGAACTCGCGCGAGCGAAATTTGGAGACCAGTGCCGCAACGACGTTGAACTCCAAATCGAGCCCGACCATTGTCTTTGCAATAAACTGCACCTTCTCAGGCCCAGCGCCGTATCCGCAACCAAGGACTTTGACCTTGTTATATTGGCGAAGTTGGGTGCCGTTTTCCTTGTCGAAATCTTTGAGAGTGCCCTCGCCACCGAACTCGCCGTCTGCGCGCGCCTGCGCCTCATACGGGTCCATTCCGGCCTTGAGCATCGCGACCATCGCATAGTCGCCTGCGAGGGTAACGATGACGCACGGTTCAATCGCTGACAAATCGACGACGCCGAAGATCTTTCCTTCTGGCGCTTCGAGCATGCCGCGCATGTCGATCACACCCACGTCCGCGGGCATCTGATTTGCTTTGCGCATGACCATGAAATCTTTAATCTCGGTGTCGTCCGTCACGATCTTCTCGGTCGTAATGAACATCGGCAATCGGTCCAGGTTCTGCGGGTTGAAACCGGCGTCACCTGAGTCGCGCAGAGTATGGGCGCCACAGTATTTGAGCGAGTATGGCAATATGCTGCCATTCGCGCGCGTCCGCATGGTCTCGAGTTTCTTCAACTTCATGTTGAGCGAGCGCATCTCGCCGACCGCTCGGGCCCACGGAAGGTTCGCGCCATGTTCTTTCAACCATGCGTCAAATTCTTCACTGGTTTTCGCCAATGATGAAGGCGCCTCGATTCCTGCATTGTGGCAGGCGGCTTTGAACTCTTTGGGAGAGGTTGGCCTCTTTTTCTTGTCGATCTTCGGATTGCCCGTCGGTTTCATCCACGGGATGCGATCGCGGGTGCGGTTCAACGCGGCGCTGAGTATTCCAATACCTTCCTCAATACGCGGTATGCTAATAGGTAGCCCGCGCCAACACATCTCGCGAGTGAGTTTTGAAATTAGTTGTTCGTTTTCCGGCCAGCGGTGGCCGTGTTCATTCCAGAGCCGAAGCTCAAGGTGGGAGTCTTCCCCAGCGTAAGCGGTTACTTCGGCTTGGAAGTCGGGCGTCATCTCATCCCACTTTTGGCCGCACATGGTCGCGCGGGTGGTCTTATCGACGGCCACGCCTAGCAATCCTTTGGCGGCGGACGCTAAGCTGCGCGGAAAGCCGAGGTAGGCCGCAAGGTCCGCGGTGTCGACGAAGTCGCCGAACTCCACGTAAGGGATAATTCCAAGCTCGATGAGCCGGGTGGTTACTGCGTGTTCGAATCCGGCATTATGAGCGATTGCACGTTGGCCTCTGAGAAGTTCCCAATTGAAATCCGATGGCCTGCCCACCCAGTCTCCTTCTTCACATGAGACCGCCAACATGTAAGCGTCGAACTCAGGGTGGTGGACGTAAGCCCAGTTTCCAAGGTCCTTGATGGAATACTCCTTGGAGTAGAACGTTTCGTAATCGATTGCATAATTTTTCATAAAAGTGAAGGAATGCGCACGTGTTTCACAGGGTCTATGAGACAAGCCACGGACAGCAAACCGTAGCTAGGAACCCGTTGCAGCATCTCGCTGGGCCTTGCGGCCTGCACACCATTCGCGCGCATTCCAGATTAGTTGCGCCGACGCGGATCGTCGGGGCCAGTTAGAATATCTTTAATCAGGCGAATCGCGCCCGATGCCTCAGTGACGTAGATTCTGCCATACCGATCGGTCAACCCCGAGTTTGGGGCGGCTTTCTTCGGTGTGTAGAATGTCCGGTCGCGTTTACGACTACTGAGTTTGAGCCGGTGATTCATTTTGCTGTTCGGTTGCGGGCGTTTGTGGCGCGTCGGTTTCCGTATATTTCATTTCCAACATGTCCGCTGCTACGCGGAGCATCTGGCACATTCCGAGAATCGGGTCTTTGAAATTTCGAGAAAACTTGGCCGCGGCCTGTCCGCAGATCAGATCGCCTTGAATTGGAAATTCATTCTCGTGCTCTTTCATCCACGCATCCTTGTCGAAGGTGGAGTCGGCAGAAACGATCTTACGCTCCTGCTTGTATTCCTGCTCTGCCCAAAACGCGCGCAGTTCCAGAGGAACCACACCAGCGCGGAACATCATTGTCGTTCCGAATACCGGTTTCTTTTTCTCGTCCGGCACTATTTGAAGCTGGGCTTCCTCGGCGCTTGCCAATCCGATTTCTTCGGGGGCCATATTGCCCGCCGCTACTGCCTCAAGCTTCTCCGCGTAGGAGTATCCGCCTTTGGCTGTGTCGTCATATTTATTTGTTCCGTCCATGTTATTGTCCTTTCACTATGGTTAAAAGCTTCTGATGAAGCTCGTCGATGGTTCCATTGTTGCTGATTTCGTGATCAACTGCAAGGGAATCTATAAAATTTTCTGAGGCGTGGTTGTCTACGCGTGATGCGTTACGCACAATGCGTATTACTGTGCCGCCTTGTTCTTTGACCGCGGCAACTTCGTTGGGAAACCTCACGTCTGTAATGACGGCTTTGCCAAGACTTTCGCAGTGCCATAGGCAGGATTGCACCCATAGTTGCGGGGCGATTAGGTCACGGCCCCATTCGGTGCCGAGGGTCTGCATGACATAGCGCGGAGTTTTGCCGCCGAAGTAGCCACTTGGAGTTTCCTTCACCCGGTAGTCTTCAATGATCGCCTTAATAGCGTCTTCCGGCACGCCGATGTATGCGAGGTATCCCGCGATCATGGCTTTCAGCCCGCCCGCGAACTTTGCAATCTGGTAGCCCTGCTGCGTGAGCACCATGGCTGCCGTGTCTTTTCCGACGCTCTTGCGTCCTACCAATCCGATTAGTTTCATATTCCTAGAGCTTTGTCGATGGACTGAATAGCGCCCTGTCTGATTTCGCGCTCGGTCTCCCATGCTTTTTTGACGCCGGGCATGATGTATGCCAAGCAATCGAAGTTAAGTTTGACGTTGACCTTCACGAACGTTCCTTTGGTGGTTTGGCCGCCGATTTCAGCGGTAAGGTTCTGGCCGTCGTCAGACCACACTCTCTTGAAGTCGACGAAGTCGCCTGTGATATTGATCTTTTTGGACATGTTCATAATTCAAGACTGCGCCCGCAGTGCAGGCGCAGGGTTTGAATTAGGCCAGTAAGCCTTCGATGAACTCGACGAGCTTCGCGTCATTCTCGCCAGTGAACTTAATCACCGGGATGTGCCACGAGTTCTTCGCATTCTTGCGAATCTCACTCGTCAGTGCGAGGGCGCCGTAACGCATCCCTTTACGCATGACCTTATTGTTGTTGCAGAGGGTCGCCAGTTCTTTGCCGACGCTCGTGAATGCGCTCGACGCTACCGTCAAGATCGCGAAGCCATACGCCTTGCCATTGAAGTCGTAAGGGAACAACGCCAAGTCCGCATCGCTGGCGCCTTCCGGAGCCGCGATCAGGAGTTGGATGTGCGCGCGCGGGCCGAAGAAGTTACCGCTGTCGGCGTCTTTGTAGTTCAAAGAGCCGCCATTGGCTTCGACTTCGTCAGCGTTCTTGAATACCGCTGGCATTTCCGGAGAGCCGTATGGCAGTTTTTGGACATAATCCTTGGCTGCGCGAACTGCTACAACCGTGATGCCTGGCGCTTCACCGTCGCTGAGTTTCACTTCCTTGTTGAAGCAGAAACCGCCGATGCCGAACTTTTTGATCAGTTCGTTATCTGAGGTTTTGTGGACGAGGTTGATTCGTGGCAAGCGAATGTCGTCTCGATCCCATGCTCCGGCGAAAGCTTGATCGCCATTAGCTAAAGCCGGTGCGCGGTCCTCACGGACTGCGACTGCTTTGCTATCTGTGGTCTCCTCGCTCACGCGGGTAAGACCGCCGTTGTCCACGGACGCGGGTTCGGCCTGAGGGGCCGGGTCTGCTTTTGCTACTCTGGGTTTGAATGATGTGGTTGCCATATCTTATTTGGTTTTCATTACCTTTCTCTATTTGGTTTGGGTTACTTTTTCTGCTCTTTCAGGTAGAACGATTTTCCACCTTCATTGAGAATATCCGCGGTGCGCAGGTCGTTGATGAACTGCTTGGCTGCAGGTCCTTTTTGACCGCGCACCGCTAGTGACGCGACAAGTTCTTCTAAACTGGGGATGCTTACGCTGCCGCAAGCGTCCAAAAAATCTTCAAGGCTGACGCCTTTGTTTTTGATAACCTTCCATGTGCCGATTACAGAGTTGACGGAACGAGGGTTGGAGCGTTCGATACGTTTGAACCCACGAACGTCTACGCCTTCTTCCATCTGCAGTCTGAGCGCCTCTTTGCGCACGCCCGTCGCCCACGCTTCCATGAGAGGCGCGAGCCGGAGCAACTGCGGAATGTCCGCCGGACGGTCTTTCGACACACTGGCGTTTGCTGGCACAGGCAGCCCTGCTGCAATGTGCTTGGAAATCATGAGAGCCTTCAACGCGAGAGCCGGGCAAGTCTCCTGTCTGGCGCAATACTCGCATAACTCAGGCTGCGGGTTGTATTGCGATTCGTTGTCGGCCATGGCGCGGCGAACGATGGTGTTCAACCGAAGCTGCATCGCCGGGAGTTGGCTGCGCTTGAACACTGCGCTCGAAATCTCGTCGCGGTTGGGAATAAGAAAGTAAATGATGACTTCTTCCAAGTGAGCCATATCCGGCCGCTGGAAGGTGCCGATGATGTAAGACCATCCCTGCGCATTCTCCTCGGCGTCGGCGACTAGTCGGTAGCCCGATTTGTAGTCCGTTAGGATACCGAGTTTGCCCCACGTCATAAGTCGATCGCAGGTTCCGAAAGTTTTTAGCTCAGCGCCAAGGTCGATATAGAGGCGAACTTCGCGATGGTCTGTGTCTGGAACTCCGCGCTCCGCGATGAGGGAATCCATAAAATCTTGGCATGACTGGGCGACAGCTTTCTCCTCGTCATTCGGTAGAGACTCAATATCGTTCTTCTCTAACGCCTTGTGGATGCGGGTGCCCGCTTCCGATTGGGGAGTGGTTTCGTTTCGGTTGCGCCAGCCGGGGCACTTCTCGAACATCGAGAGACTTGAGGGGCTGAACTCGGCGTGTGCTGGCTCTTCGAGAGACTCCGCGGGCACTGGTTTCTCATCCGTCATTGTGGGTTTATTGTCGCGTAAAGGCTGATTAAATGCAATAGAATTGTCGGAAAAACATATCACTTTTTCTGACAAGCCAATGTTGGGGGTTGTGGTCGGAACCGGAATAATAATTTTCGGCGCCGGTGGTGCAATAATAACAGGATTTCCATCTCCGTAATCGTTTTTCAACCCGTCATTGAAGATTCCGATGCGCTCCATCCCGCGGCGCACAGCTTTCTCCACCTGAACCTCGACGGTGCCAGCGGCGAACAAAACGTGCTGCTGGGTGTTCGACTTGCCTCCGGCGCGGTGCACGCGGCCCAGCACTTGTAGAATACGTTTGGAGTTCCAGTCGGGCGATATGATCGCGGTGCGTGGATGGTTACCATCCAAGTCGTGTAGGCTTAGGCTGACGCCCCCGGCCTGAGAATTGCAGACGAGCAACTTGCACCGGTTCTCTTGGAACGCAGCGATCGCGTCCTGCCGTGGCTGCCCGGTCACGCGGCCACTGATTTCCAACGAGCCGGGGAACCGCTCGCGAATGGCATTGATAGATTCTTGGAAATTGACGAAAATCACCACGCTGCGCCCCTCTTTGATTAGGTCGCCAGCCATTTCGATCATGGTCGGGACCTTCAAAAACTCCACCCGCTGCCGCGCGCGCAGCTTCTCGATCAGGGCTTGCGCCGCCGGGTGATCGGAGTCGCTAGTCATAATCTCTTCGAGTTTGGCGATTTCCTTCGCCATCTCCTCGTAAATCTGTTCAATCTCCTCGCCGAAGTTCAGCGGAGTGGTAACAATTTGGGTCTCGGTGAAGTGCGCCTTCATGTCTTCGAGCGTGAGGCGGCTGCCGTGGTTGGGGAAAATGTATTTGTGAATGCGGTCCATTATCTCGTCGCCGCCCTCAAACTCGAGCCCGCCCCATTGGTTCGGGTTGCACCCATTTTTACGGCACCACTGCCAATAGTCGCGTAACCCATGCAGGCCAAGGATGTAGCCGCTGGCACGCATATCTGTCGGATCCTCGGCGCCGGTGGCGGATAGCAGGATATTCGTGTAGGGTTTCGCTGCGATCATCATTTTGGAATTGAGGGTGTTCATTCCCTGACAGTTTTGGAATTCATCCCACACGATGATGGTATCTTTCGGCAGGTTCCACTGCCACTGCCCCTTGCGGATCCAATCGCCCCACTGCGCGCTGCCGCGGCGAAGCTTCTCATAATTGATGACGCCAACTTTGGGCCAGTCTTTTGGCTTCACCTTCGCGTCGATTAAAGTTTGCCTGACTTCCTGCTCCCACATAGGCAGGGTGCTTTTCATGCCGACTACCAGCGCGGGGCGTTTGTATTGCGCGAGCAATGAGCAAGCGATCAAGGTCTTGCCGCAGCCGGTTGAGCTTCCGTCGAGAGCATGGTTATTGCGCTCAATGGATTTTGCCAGCAGGCCCGCGTGCGCTACCTGCTCAGGATAAAGCTGTTTCTTCATTTGCGCGCCACGGCCGCGAACGCTTGGCGAACGACTTCGTTTTGCTCGGGTGAATAAGCCCAGTAACTACCGGGACGCGGAATCTCGGTATTGGGGCAATGATAGCATCCTTCGACGATCACCTTTTTGCCGAGCCCCATCGCGACCCATAATGGGGAGCTTTGATTGGCGATCACCTGTCTTGCTCCGGCCATGATGCGGGCGATTTCAAGAAAGTTTTCCGTCTTGGCGTGTTCAACCCTGCAGCCCAGCATCCCTTCAAACGCAGAATGTTCGTCTGGCAAACCGATGAAAAGAAGTCGGTTACCGTAAGCTTCCGCCGCGGCTTTCCATGGGAACGCATATTGGTTGTGGTATCTCGGAGACCGGCAGCAGATTACCCGATCGGTGGGCTGCACGTCGCCGGGCACAGTGAGCCATGGGGAAAGGTCAACCGGCCATTGGTCGATATGTCTGGCCTGCCGCTCAGTGAGGCTCTCGAAGCGGGGGCGCAGGACTTCGCGGAATCCTTTGGTTGAGACTCCCGTGCCCCACTCCACACTGTAAATATATGGCTGAGCTTCGAGTAGGGGCTTGATAGCTTCGAAGCGTTTACCTTCCATCGACTCGCGCGGCGCCATTCCAGGTTTCGCATCCTTGTCGTGGAAAAGCAGCAAGTTTCCGCCGCCCATTGCACGAAAGATGGGAAGCGCAGCGATCACATCGCCAATATCTCCGGCGTGCCGGAACAAAGGCGCTTCGGGTTTACGGCCGGTTACGGTCGCAAAGTCGAGGGCATACGGTGAAGGGCTAAAGCAGTCGATTAGAGACTGTGCGCCGTCTTTGTGAAATATCACGGCGTCGGGGTCAAGAATGGATTTGTCGCGTGGGAACTCCCACGGAACGGCGTCGCCCATGAAATATTTGCCGTAACGATGTTGAATCAGCCGCGATCGCCCAATCACCGGCTGCAAATGTTTTTCAACCCACGCATCCCAACCGTGAGTAGGGAATCCTTTGGGAATTAGATAATGAGAATCGCCGGGGTAAACGCCGATGCCGGAAGCCATATCTTCCTTCGCGCACCGAGTCATGTCAGGTAGAAGAAACGGTTTTCCAACCTTCTTGTATTCAGCGGAAATAGCTGCTCGCCACCCTGAGCGAAGCGGAATTGAATCAGCCTCTAACCAAATGAACGGACGGCCCTTCATTTGGGTCAATGCCAGATGCAGGGCGTTCGCGGCAATCTGATTGAGTTCGAATGAGCCTTTATCGGCCACACTCTTGTCGGGATTTTCAATCACGATTAATTCAGTGCCGTCAAGTTCGCGGCAATGTCGAACCAAACGGTCTACTTGCACAGCCTGTGCGTCACAGCGAACTATTACGGCGGGAAGGTAAGTTGATCTACTCATTTAGATTTGGGCGGAAGTCGAAGAACGACTTCGATGAAAGCTTCTACTCCATCAGACTCGTCAAAGGTTTGATCTACTGATGTGCCGATATTGTAATTATAGTTGTTGTCGATCAACATCTCCCGCATTACTTCGGCCTTTGGCAAAGCTTCCCGAATCATAGTTGGCACATGGACATGAATAGGGGCGTTGCTCTTTTTGTAGAGCATCGACCACGTGGACTTATGATCGGGATTATATTGGGAAGGAAATTTGCAGCCCTCGTAGAGCACCCAATCTGGAACGGTGAAGATGATGTATCCGCGGGGTTTGACTACCTGTGCCCAAGTCTGCAGTGCAAGCTTAGGGTCGATCATATGTTCAAGACATTGGGATGCGTGAAGGTAGTCGAACTCTCCTTCCACAAAATAGGTGGCTAGGAGGTTCGCGTCGCCGTCGGATAGATCAAACCCGCGGCAATCCGCGAATGGGAGTTTGTCGGGGCCGCAGCCTACGTCAATTCCTTTGCCCCTGAATATCTTCATCCAAGGGAAGATTCCGGTCGCGTCCTCGACATATCGACGGCGCATTGCTTTTGCAGTCTCGTTCATTTACTTCTGTGGGTAGGGCACAAGAACACAGGACCGTCTTTATCTCCGGCGCATCCGCATGGGAGTGTGACCTGTTTACCTTTATGCCAGTTAATAAAATCGAAGTTGGGTCCGTAAACCTTTTGGTTCACCGGCCGTCCACCGCGGAATCCTTTTCCTGCCTCGCCACTCATTTTTAGTAGCGTGAGCGCCTGCAGCCCCGCAACCCTGCATCCCTGCGATGATAATGGTAGCCCTTCATTAAGGCTTCGATGAGATTCTTGATTTTCGGGTCTACTGCAACTTCGTAGTAGTTACCGTGACCGTCTCGAATCCGTTCGACGTTATAGTCGATGGTGGTGATTCCACACGCGGAGTCAATGGCGGCATTGTTGCCATGCGGCACGTAGCCGTGGATTTGAGTCATCGGATAATTGTTTCTCGGCAGGCACTTTCTCTGCCCATCATACGGCCCGCCGATGAATAAAATCTTATCGCCTTTTAACCTAACAAGTTGCGGCGGGCGGCTTCGTAGATCAAGAGGGCATCCGCCGTCGAAAGAGTTACCGGTAGCTGGGGGAAGAGTTCCTGTGCTTTCTGTTTCAGTTTGTTTTTCCATTGTGTTTTTGTTAATCCTTTTGCGGAGCCGAGACCGAGGGCAGCTTGCCACTTCTTTGGCGGCACCAATACGATTCGATAGTTGAGAGTAAGTAGGCAACCTTTGATGATGCCCCAATTTGAGGCATACACCGCCATGCTCGACGAAGGCATATTACTGCCCGTGTATTTCACAAGATCTTCGAGATAAGCGGTAGCATGAATCCCGTTAGAGTCAGACTTGATGAAGTCGACAATATCGCGTTCGGTTTTCGGCATGGAAGTCGCGATGAGAGCGAGTCCTGCTGAAACCATTCCGCCAGATGCACCGGGATCGATAGCAATCATTTGTGTTTCCGACAATGACAGACTCGATGAACAGTTGCAACAATTATTTTTCAGAGTAAGCTGCAACCTCGCAGATGCCTACAGAACAGACGAATCAGCGGTATGAGCTAAAGTTCTCGCCCAAGTGGAGTCGCCTCGACCAAGAGCTTTATTGCTTTCGGATCGCGCACCCCGTTGACAAGGGCGGCCTCGGCCAAGCCGAACACTTTTGGAAGGTCGTCGAAATGGTTTGGGGCCCAAAGAACGTCGTAAACAACCGCACAAAAATTTTCGTCCGCAACCCATGGAGCGAGGATATGATTGAAGAATTGTGCCATTATTCCTACGCAGCCTTCGGCGGCGGTGGTGGCACGACTAAATCAGAGACCGCGGGTTTGTGGCTGCTAGTTAAGTATCTCGCGAACGCGCGCAAGATTCTCGGCGGCGTCCTCTCAACCTCGATCCCGGCGGCCAAGCGTCGTATCTGGGGCTCTATGACGGATTTGGTGAACGCGGTCCCGGCGCTGCCTCTCAAAGTCATGGCGTCGTTGAACGTGATTCGCTACGTTTCCCCGACGTTTGTGTCGTCTGACAAAAGCAGCTTGGCGTTGATTGCGGCGGAACGCTCGAAGGCGAAAGAGGCCGTCGGTAAACTGATCGGTATGCACAACGAGGAAGTCATCATCGTCGGCGATGAGTTGTCAGAACTCACCGAGGCGATCTTGGAATATGCCCTACCGGGCGGAAACCTGTGCACCAACCCGAAGCACCAATTTATCGGCCTTGCCAACCCGCCCGGCTATTTCGACCCATTCGCGAAGCTTTGGAAGCCGAAGAAAGGCTGGGGAGAAATCAACGTCGAGAGCTATCGCTGGGAGTCTGAGCACGGCGTGTCGATGCACTTCGACGCCATGAAATCTCCTAACATTATTGCCGGCAAGACTTTATATCCATTTTTACCGACGGCCGATCAAATCGAAGCGGCACGTAAAGCCGAGGGCGGCGAAAACTCTTTACGCTTTTGGCGTATGATCCGCGGCTTTCCATCGCCTGTCGGAGAGGAAGACCTGATTTATACCCAGCCGGACATTATCGCGAATGAAGGCGACGGGCCGGTGGTTTGGGACGAGCGCCCAATCGTGCAGTGCGCGGGCCTTGACCCCGGCTTCACGAATGGCGGCGATAAGTCGATTATGACACTCGCCACAATCGGTTACTCGACCGCTGGGCTCCTGACGCTCAGTTATGGCGAGCAAATCGAACTGGTGGAAGATGTTCGGAAATTGGAAGTAGAAAATCGCTCACAGCAGATATGCAAGCTGTTCATGGACGAGTGCGTCAAGCGCAACATCGAAATCGTCAACACGGCGTGCGATGCCACTGGCGCTGGCTCCCCGTTCTGTGATGTGATGGACCTTGTGTGGGGCCGAGGTATGCTCCGCGTCATGTTTGGCGGCGCTCCCAGCGACCGACCAGTTAGTTTCACCGATCCTACTCCGGCGGATAAGCGATACTACGACCGGGTTACGGAGATTTGGTATTCGGGTAAAGAGTATCTTCGCGCCGGGCAGTTGAAGAATATTCCCGGCATGATGGCGACTCAGATGTGCCAACGCAAATATGGCACCACAGGTGCCGACAAACTGATCTACGCGGAGTCGAAGAAATTCATGAAGCTCCGAATGCAATGCAGCCCTGACTACGCAGATTCTGGCTTTATCGTTCTAGACTTGGCGCGCCAGCGGCTTGGTTTTGCGCCGAAGATTCCCGAGAATATGCGCGCGACTAATAAACCTCTTGTCGGCAACACCGGCTGGGGCATGCTTCGCCGTCGGCTGGGAGCGCAGGGCAGTATGCCGTCCCAACTTGTGCGAGCTAATCCTAACCCAAGGTGGTTACGTCCTTGACAATAGCCCACTGCCGAGCGACTTTGCGGTTCTTATGCACGATAAGAAGATCTAATGGCTGACCTAGAAACACTCGATCCAGTAACTAAGGCCGCGCCAAAGAACCGAATTAAAGACGCGCAGAGTCTGAATTTCGTTATCAAGGCAATGGTGACCGCTGATGAAGGTTCCGCTTTGGGCCGCATAGACGTGCAAAAAATGCTCGACGGCGCGCCGCCATTCGATCCGGTGCAGATTCAGCAGTCCGGCCAAGAGGGTCGCTGTAACCTTAACTTCGGTGACGGTAAGGCGCGTGTAAAAGCTGAGCAGGCGGGTTATTATGATCTGACCGATTCAGTTCCTCTGCTGGCCCGAATCTTTACCCCGATTGGTGATGACACCGATCGCGCTCATTGGAGTAACATTATCTCCGAAGAGTTTCATCGCATGCTCAAAGACTGGAAGGCGTTCGATCCTTCTTTCCAGCTTCTCGTTCAGAAGTTTACTTCGCATGGTTTGGGTTTCCTTTATTTTTCGGATGACATTGACTGGCGTTGGTCTGTCGCCGGTTTAGATGATTTCAAACTCCCACGTCAGGTCGACATGGTTGAGGACAATTTGGATATGGCGGTTGTGTTCCGTGAAATCACCGTCGGCAAAATGTATAAGTGGATGGAAGAAGCCGACGATGCCGATAAACGCTGGAACAAAGATGCCGTTCGCCAAGCAATTCTTAACGCACACGCTCCGGGCCAGCAACTAACTGCTCCGGGTGTATGGGAGAAATGGCAAGAGATGGCGAAGAACAATGATCTGTTCGCCTCCGCTTCGGCCCAGACTAACATTTCGCTGGCTCACGCGTGGATACGAGAATTTGATGGAACGGTTTCTTACTACCTGACTTTGCGGGACGGGTCTAACACAGAGTATCTGTTCAAATGCGAGAACCGTTATGACGGCATCGACCAGTGCTTCACCTACTTCGCCTACGAGATGGGATCTAACGGGTCGCTGCATTCTGTCCGCGGACTCGGTCATGAAATTTTAGCGGCGGTGCAGGTGCTCAACTCCCTGCGCTGTCAGACGGTAGACAACGCCAAATTGTCCGGCAGCTTATTGCTGCAGCCGCAGAGCGAAACGTCCGCCGAGGACATGGCGATTCTGTTCTACGCGGGCGCGACTTATATCCAACCGAATGTCAAAGTGCAGAATGGGGAACTCAATAACCCGTCGCAAGGTATCCTGCCCATTATTCAGGAAATGAGTCTGACGCTCCGGCAAAACTCCGGAGATTTGCAGAGCAGCAAGGCGGACACGTCGAACGATAAGACGCGCCTCGAAATTGCTGCTCAGTTGACGAAGGAAGCTATTCTCCCGACTGCGAACTTGAATTTGTTTTATCAGCCATGGGGCCGCCACCTTTCCGAAGTATGGCGCCGCGCGCGTCGCAAAGACGTAACCGCAGAGCAGCCGGGCGGAAAAGAAATTTTGGCGATGCGCGAACGCTGCTTGAAACGCGAAGTTCCACTAGAAGCAATTTTGCAGGCAGATGTTATTACTCCGTTCCGCGCGGTTGGTTACGGCTCTCCGACCAACCGATTACTGGCCTTTGACGAGTTCATGCAATACTACGGCTCGCTGGACCCCGTCGGTCAGAACAACCTTCTTCGCGACAAGTTCGCGCAGCGGGTAGGTTACGCTCAGGTGGACGAATACGTGCCGCGACTCGATAAGGGCGCTCGCGCGCCAGCCGATCAGGAAATCGCGGAGTTGCAGAATTTCGCTATGTCCGCGGGAAAGCCGATGACAGAGCGCGGCAACGACAATCACATCATTCATTTGCAGACTCACTTGCCTGATCTGGACCTAGATTTGACCACAACTGAATCCGGCGGCGGCGACGACCAACTTTTACAAATCATCCAATTGAAGGGTCAGCACACCGCCGAGCACATGAAGTTGCTCAAACCGGATTCGTTGCAGAAGAATCTCGTGGGCGAGTTGACCCGGCAATGGAATAACACTTCCGAACGAATCCGCGCAGCGCAAGAACATGCTATGCGGCATGCCGCAGTGCAGCAACAGCAGCAATCACAGCAACCCCTGCCACCTACTCCTAAAGAGCAGGAAATGATGAGGGACGGCCAAGTCAAACGCCAAGAGTTAGTGAAGGACGCTGAGGTTCGTCGCGAAATTAAGCAGCGCGAGTCCGAGCAGAATCGGGCGCTCAAAGATGCCGAAGCAGCCGCGAAACTTCGTCACGGTGCGATTGGCACAGGCGCGCCTATCGCCGTGCAGCCGCCGGGCGTCCAACCCGCGTTAGCTCCAAATCCAAATCCTCCGGTTCTTCCCGCGCCGCCACAATAATTTGACACACGAAAAAATCGTGTAATAGTTGTCGTGCCTGGGAAGGCGATAAATCTAATGTTCGGTCACATAACTCAAAAACAGTGGGACGCTCATCCGAGCTTCCGAGAAGACTTGAAAGCGATGCTCCTTAGCGACGTTTTTCAGAAAGCACTCACCATCGTTTCCGACAAGGGAATGAAACTCACTCCCGTTACCGCAGTAGAGCCTTTGGCTGTTGCTGCACTCATGGGGTCGCGCAAAGACGGTTATTTTGAATCACTCGATAACCTATTCGCGTTACTCGAACCGGCACCGGTGTCACAAACGCCGCTTGTGCCATGGAAATCTCCCTCGCCGGATAAACCGGCCCAACCTGCTAGCACCTAATTATGCCCGAAGAAGCTCCTATCACGCACGCCAGTTCAGCGCCTTCAAGCGCCCAGACAGCGATTGCCGCACGACTCCAAGAATTATTTCCTAACGGCGTTTTGCCGGAAGCGACTGCCCTTCGCTCTGGCGAACTAGCGCCCGGCGATCCTCGTTACCGCGCGCCCGCGGCCACGGGTCCGGTTGCCGGACAAACTGGCGCCACTGGCGGCCCCGGTGTAGTTGGACAAACTGGGGTCACAGGCCAAGCCTATACAGGCGTGGAAGGTGCTACAGGCGCGCCCAGCGCGTCAGGACCTTCTGGACCACCGCCAGCCACTACAGGCCCGGCCGATGCGACCACGGGGCCCACAGGCGCGGCGACAGGCCCTGCCGAAAGCGGCCCGACTGATGCTCAGCTTGATGAAGCGGGCAAGAAAATGGACATTAAGGCTGGAACGGCGTTCAAACACGTCCGCGACCAGAACGCGGAGCTTCAAAAAGCGAATGCGGCCCTTGTTGCCAAGGTCAAATCGATGGAAGGCGCGACGGGCACTCCCGCTGACGCTGCCGAAGTAACCGAGTTGAAGGCGAAAATTGCCCGATACGAAAGTGCGTTGGCAATTTCCAACATTGAGGCGACCGAAGCCTTCCAAAAAGAAATTTCGAAACCCTTGGCGAAAGCAAACACTGATTTGCAGGCGATCATCGGTAAATATCAAGTCCCGGCGGCAGATTTTGCTGCGGCTCTGGCTAATCCGGATCCTATTGCGCGCACCGACAAGCTCTCTGAGTTGTCTGCGAACTTCAATCGAATGGATTTGGTTCGTTTTGACCAACTTATCGGCAAGATCGATCAGTTGAGTGAGCGAAAACAGTCCGAGATTTCAAACGCCGCCGAGAAGTGGAAAAGCACTCAAGCTCAGCGAGATGCAGAGGCCGCGCAAGCCGCTTCTGCCTTCGATTCCAACTGGAAAAGCGCGCTGCAAACGGCCGCCGGAAAGTTGAACGCTGACGGATTCTTCAAACCGACAGGTAACGCTGCCCGTGATGCCGAAATCGTGAAAGTTCAAACGATGGTGCAGAACATGGACGTTGCGAAACTGTCGAACGAGGACTTGGCGAACTCCCTTTACAAAGCATATGCGTTCCCGCTGTTGCTCGAAGAACTGAGTGCGGCTATGGCAACGATCGGCGAGAAGGAAGCGCGAATTTTGAAGCTCAGCGGCACGTCCGCGGCTCCGGCCGGTAACGGTCAGATTCCGACAGTCGCCGAAACTGGGCCGAAGAAAGTCGACCAGACTGCGTCCTTCGCAGGAACGATGAAGACGGCGCTTCAAGGCGTCCTTCCCCCGTAATTTCAGCATAAGAACCGGTAGAACGGGCGGCCTCAACAACGAGGCCGCCCGTTTGTTTACAAAGTAGGGTAGTTTTGTAAACACACTTGACAGCCACTTCGACTGTGCCATATTGGCTCGCTCGTGATGCGCGAGCGTAAATAAAGCCTCTGTTAGTTTTCGGGTCTATTTTCGTTGCCCGGCGAAACCAATCTTCGGCCCGCTGCATTTGCAGAATGGGAACTTCCGAGGGTCAACAGAGGCGATCCTAATTGCCTCATCAGTTAGAAATTTCATATGCCTTGTACAACCTTGGAGAACTTGTTTCTCGATCACGCAATGCTCGTTCGTAACGACGTTGTGAAGTCGATTGAGATGAGTGACTTCTACATTCAGAAACTTCCGAAAGAACCGTGGCTCGACGGGAATGGCTATCAGTATAGCTACCCTATCTACGAGCGGTCGCTCGTGACAAAAGCCGTCACCGACGCGGACTTCTTCGTGAACATGGCAACGCTGAACACAACCCCGCTTTCGGATAATAACTTGCCCGACACCGGTGCGTGTACGCTTGCTGGGTTCAAGATCGATTCGTTCGGTATCACGACTCGCACAGTCGCTTTGAAGAAAGCGGCCATCAACTCGCCCGACATTTGCTTGGACGACTTGAAGTTCCAGTGGCAAGTCATGGATCAAATCAAAAACGTGACCCGCGTAATGAGCGAGAACACGAAGTGGGTTTGGTCAAACACCTATCAGAGTGAGTATATCGCTGCTGCCGGTAACTGCGTCGCCGCAGGCCGCAACACGATTGCCGCGTCCTTTGACCCGGCCCTTCCGCCAACTTCACAGTTGACGTTTGGTATTCTCGAAGAGGTTCACCAGCAACTCGGATTCAACGGTGGCTCGATTAACCCGAGCGCGCGAGTTGAAGACGGCACCGCCGTTTACACCGCAGTTGGTGACACCTATCAATTCAACCAGCTAAAGCGCCAATCGAGCAACGGTCGAAATGACTTCTTGTTCGCATTCGAAGGCCAAGGACCGGTCACCGGTTCTATGCTCGGCGCTCCGACACTGGGCGGCAAAGTGTATCACGGCTTCAAATTCGCCGCGATCCAGTTCGCTCCTCGGTACGACATTACGGCGGGCCCTGTGTATACTCGGCGCTACCCGTATGTTAGCTCCAACGCAACCCGCGGTAAGAAATGGGAAGTGGACAGCGTTTACAAAAACGCGGCCTACATCGACACGGTCGTCTATCACGACGAAGTGCTCCGAGTTCTCATTCCGAAACCGGGCGTGGCGATGGGCGGCATGAGCTACCAACAACAGTTCTCCTGGGCTGGCGAGTTCGTGTGGCGTAACATCCCAGATCGCGATTGTAACATCGATGGCAACATCGGGTTCTTCCGCGCGCTGTTCGCGTATGGCATCAAGTTGGAACGTCCTGACTTGGGCTTCGTGATTCGTCACTTGCGCTGCTCCGCTGCGACTGATTTCGTGGCTTGCAGCTAATAGCTGATTCAGTTTCCGAAGGGCCGAGGTTGATTCCTCGGCCCTTTGTGTTAGTATCACGCGTGCTGCCCACTAATATCCTAATCGGCGATACTGTCCCGCTGACCTTCGAGGTTACCCAACCAAACGGCGACGCCTACAATCTGGCCGATCACACCGTCGAATTTCTCGTCAAACGCTCCCGGCAGGACTCCGACGATGCAGCCCTGTTCCATGGAACCCTGATTCTTGGCATCGTGTTCACTTATACGGCGCAGCAGGGCGTCATTACCGTCACCATTTCAAACGACCGAACCGCGCTGCTTCGCTACGGCCGACTTTATTATTGGCAGCTTCGAGTCACCACGCCGGGCGGCGAAGTATTCACGCCCGAGGAAGGAACCTTCCTTGCGCTAAACGATGGGCCGATGTAACCTATGGCCGATGAACCAACCGCAACCCCGCCCACGTCCGGTGCCCCCACTGCACGTCTTGTCTCCGCTAACGGTATTCCCTCTGGATCGTATCGAGTTACGGAAGACGGCTCAACTCGAGACTACGAAGACGGAATCATTGAACAGTTAGACCTATGAAAAAGATTTCTGAATTAACGGCATCCGCAGGTTTGACCGGCCCTGAATTGGTCGAGATTGTTCAAGGCGGCGTAAGCAAGCGCGCGAGCATTCAACAGATTTTAGACAAGACTGGCACAATCGGCGCAACTGGCGCAACTGGCCCAACCGGCCCTGTTGCCGCGACGGGTCCGACGGGTGTTGGCATTACTGGCGTCACAGGCGCGACAGGCCCAACAGGGACGACTGGTGTCGGCACGACTGGTGTCACAGGAGCCACGGGTCCAACTGGATCCACTGGCGTTGCGGGCGCGACTGGAAGCCAAGGCACCGCGGGAAGCACCGGAGCGAGTGGCGCGACTGGCGTCACTGGTCCAATTGGAGTTACGGGCGCGACGGGCGTTGGCACGACTGGCGCGAGTGGCGCGGCTGGCGGAACAGGAGCGGGCGGCGCTTCCGCAGGCTTAAAATTTAGGTGGCTCACTGCGACGACTGACGTTGATCCCGGTTCTGGAAACATCTCCGGCGACGATACGCCTGACGCGGCGACTTACATTCGATTTAACAAAACCGATGCAGATGGACACAGTATTGCGACGCTACTTTCTTCTGTGCTTTCCTACTGCGGCAGCACGTTTGTTACAATTACGGCGCAAAGCGATCCGTCAATTTTTGCGACGCTTGTGGTCAATAAGAAAACTGACGACACTACTCACTTCGATTTCCAAACTGGTTGGGAAGGTAAGCTAGCTAGTGCTGGAACCTTTACGAATAACATGCCGGTGCTCGTTCAATTTCACCCGACTACTGGGGCGGCGTATGAACTTAACACTCAACCGGCTAATCCAACAGGCACCACAGATTTGACCGGTAAAATGATGGGGTTGGGGGCTAGTCCGGCCAACGTCGGGTTTAAGGTAAACTTGGGAACGGGAGCCGTTCTGGTTACTATTTGTGGCACGATATTTAATGCTGGCGGTGTGGGCGATGGAGCAAAAGTCGCGATATACGCTGGGACGGGTGCTGCTCCTGCTAATGCTGCGGCGCTTACTGGCAGCAGGTATTCAACTTTTCTTCAATACATTTCGTCTACCACTGCGGGCAAAGTGCCTTTTAGCATCACGACAATTATTGTGCCGATGACACCGAATACCCAATACTGGATCGACCTAGGCCTTGCAGCGATCACTGGCGGCACCGCGACTGTTACAGACCTTCAAGTGAGCGCAATCGAGCTTCCGAACTAATGATCCCCGCGAATCTTCCTCTCGTCGCTTACCGCGGCACCACGTTTGGGATTGTTATCAAAGCTCAAGACAGCAATCACAATGTCGTTCCATTAACAGGATGGACTGCATTTGCGCAGGTTCGCCCCTCCCCGCAGAAACACGTAGTGATCGATCTTAACCCTATCATTACGAACGCGGCACAGGGAGAGGTAACAATTTCATTTACTGATGAAGAGACTGCATTGTGGGCCCCCGGCGAATTTGTTTGGGATTTTATTTTGCAGCGTCCTACCGGAGAAAAGTTAGGCCCGTTTTTGGCAGGCACGTTTTCAATTAAGACGGCCGCCACTCGGGTCTAAATGTGTCTCGCCCGGTTGAATTTGAAATTTTCATAGGCGGCCCTCCCGGCCCAGCCGGTGTAACTGGCCCCACAGGCGCAGGAGTAACTGGCATTACAGGCGCCACTGGCCCCGGCGGCGGCGACCCAGGCACCACTGGTGTAACAGGTCACACGGGCATGACTGGGGTGGTTGGCGATACTGGCGATACTGGCGATACTGGTGATACTGGACCGACTGGTCCGACTGGTCCGACTGGCGCGGGCGTTACAGGCATGACCGGTGTTAAAGGTGTGACTGGCACTACAGGCGCAGGTGTTACAGGTGTGACTGGCATTACAGGTGTGACTGGCGCGGGCGTGACGGGAGTTACTGGTGTTACAGGTGTGACTGGTGATGTTGGCCCAACCGGTCCTACGGGCGCGGGTGTAACTGGCGTTACAGGTGTGACCGGTGCGACCGGCCCTACAGGCGCGGGCGTAACTGGTGTTACAGGTGTGACCGGTGCGACCGGCCCTACAGGCGCGGGCGTAACTGGTGTTACAGGTGTGACCGGTGCGACTGGTCCTACGGGCGCAGGCGTAACTGGTGTTACAGGTGTGACCGGTGCGACTGGTCCTACGGGCGCAGGCGTAACTGGTGTTACAGGTGTGACCGGTGCGACTGGTCCTACGGGCGCAGGCGTAACTGGTGTTACAGGTGTGACCGGTGCGACTGGTCCTACGGGCGCAGGCGTAACTGGTGTTACAGGTGTGACCGGTGTAACAGGTGTGACCGGTGCAGGAGTAACTGGCGTCACAGGTGTTACGGGAGTGACCGGAGTAACGGGATTGACTGGACCAACTGGTGTTACAGGCGTGACTGGCCCTGTAGGAATCGGAACGCCCATTACGACTAACGATTATTTGGCAGCCACTCTAACCATTCCTGATACGGGCGCTCTTTTGCAGCCAACTCGCTTTACTCTTTCCTCAACGGAGCGAGGAGTTGTTGCAGGCATCGGACGGCTTTCGATTGCTAACTTATTACCGTATGGAGCCCTGCTACAAGGCTCCTTTATTACAGGCACATTTACTCTGATCGCAGATGAATATATTCTTCAATTCAGCAGAATGTCGCTTCTTGGAGGGGCCCGAGCCACGATGACCGAGAACGCGAGAATCTGCTTATTCAATTTTGCTCATGGCGGCCATTTGGTTTTATCAGGCCAAGGGATGTAAAACAATTCGTGCATTCTTCAAACGTGTGCTAAAGTCCTCATCGTATGGCAGACATTCTCCTCGATAATCAAGGCGCTCCCTCCGCTCCCGCAGCTTCAAAATCAGTTCTGTTCACCGATTCGACAGCGAAGCGGCTTTGCCAAATGGACGACGCTGGGGTTCCTCACGGTCTTTTTGCAACCAATTTTCTTACAGCGTCTCAGGCATTGGGCACCGGCAATACCTACGTTACGAATTCGGGTTTATTGATTCCATCTTTCGGGATGAAAGCCGGGCAACTTTATCGCTGGACTCTTTCACTTTCCAAAACTGCGGCTGGTGTAGCCGCTGCTGTAATTGGCATCAGCATTGGTAACAACCAAACTACCGCTGATACAATTCGATTGACGTTGACGCAAGCCGCCGCGGAAGCACAATCGGCTCTTGTAGCTAGCGCCCTTTTGACGATTATCATGCAGGTGCGAAACGTCGGTGCGTCTGGCGTGCTCGCGGGTGGGTTTGGTTTCTCGCAAACTTATCAAGCTACGGCGGGTAACCTCGCTTTCGGTGGCGGCAATGACGCGGTTGCGGCTGGATTCGATAATACGGCTGTCGCTGGATTTTTCGCAGGACTTCAAATCAATGCAGGCGCTTCATCTGCGTGGACGATTACGGCCTGCGCCGCCGAGCTAATCGGTTGAGTTTACGCCGTTCGCGGCTATTGTAGATCGCCGTGCCACTAGAAGATCCCGATGAAATAGTCGTAATTGTAGTCGACGAACCTACTTCGATTTCCGAAGTTGTTTTTCCACAGCAAGAAATTGCGGCAGTTGAAGTTGGCCAACCGGAAACGGTCGCAGATGTTTCTTTTCCCGATCCGGAGATTGTAATTTTTGAAGTTGGCGATGGTCCGCCCGGCCCGCCCGGCCCTACTGGTGCAGGCGTTACTGGTGCGACTGGTCCGACAGGACCCCAAGGCGCGACTGGTCCAGCAGGCGCGCCTACGGGTGTCACTGGTGATACCGGCGTAACTGGCGTTACGGGGGTGACCGGTGTTACAGGGGCCACTGGCCCAACAGGCATTGACGGCGTTACCGGGGTTACCGGCATTGGTATTACCGGCGTCACCGGCGTCACCGGCGTCACCGGCGCAACTGGTCCCTCAGATGGACCGACGGGCCCCACAGGTCCGACAGGTCCTTCGGGCGCGCCCGGCGGCCCGACTGGGCCTACTGGCGTGACGGGAGTCACCGGCGCGACAGGAGTCACGGGACCAATTGGTGTTACGGGTGCAGGCGTCACAGGTCGCACAGGCGTAACTGGACCGACCGGCGTCAAAGGCGTCACAGGTGTTACCGGAGCGGGTGTCACTGGCGTCACTGGCGCGACTGGACGAACTGGTGTTACGGGACCCACAGGACCGATCGGTGTCAAAGGCGTCACGGGTGTCACAGGAGTTTCAGGATTAGGAACCACAGGCCCAACAGGTCGAACTGGTGTCACGGGTGCCACTGGCCCCGCTGGCGGCCCAACTGGACCGACCGGAAGAACTGGCGTCACAGGCGTAACAGGAGCCACTGGTCCGATAGGAATTACAGGTGTGACAGGAGTGACCGGCGTGACAGGAGTAACCGGTGATACGGGCCCGACCGGAGTTGGCACGACTGGCACGACTGGCGTGACGGGTGTGACAGGAGTTACCGGCGACACAGGTCCAACAGGACCGACCGGAGTTGGAACTACTGGCGTGACTGGTGTTACTGGTGTTACTGGTATTACCGGCGTGACTGGTGTTACCGGCGTGACAGGCGCAGGAGTAACTGGTGAAACCGGTGTCACGGGCACCGCGGGAATTGATGGAGTTACGGGAGCTACTGGACCAACAGGAGTTTCGGGAACAGCGGGAGTTACCGGCGTGACAGGAGTTACAGGCGTGACTGGACCGACCGGTCCAATTGGAACGCAGGGAACTACCGGAGTCACGGGCGTCACGGGAATCACGGGAGTTACAGGAGCTACAGGACCTAATGCGCCTGCTATTGGTTGCCGAATCTATGCAGATACTTCGCCGGTTCCGCCACTAGCTCACAATACTCCAACACCAATTACCTTCAACCAAGAAGCTTTTGATGATGCAAACTTTCACTCACTTGTAACTAACCCTACCCGAATTACTATCCCTCAAGCTGGATGGTATGATATTTGGGGTAACGTAGGATTTCCGGCTAACGCCACAGGATTTCGACAATTAAGAATCGTGTTGAATGGAACTAGCGTTCTGACCATCAATGACACGCCACCGAGCGGCACAGTAGATCAAGTAGAAACCAGTGGACTTTATTATCTACAAGTCGCAGACTATATCGAACTTTGGGCATATCAAAATACCGGTAGTGATATGACTCTCTCAAATCTAAGCGGGTGTTATCCTGCTTTTGGTTGTGTGCTAGTCAACGCTGGACCTATCGGGGCCACTGGGGCTACGGGCTCCCCCGGCACAAATGGACGATTACCTTGCCAAGCGGCCACAACCACTAACTTAGTTGCGACTTATAGTAATGGTGTCGGGGGCGTCGGTGCTACTTTGACTATGAATTCCGTGGGTGTTGTGGCTCCGGATGGAGCTACTATTGCGCTTAACGATCGGGTGTTGATTCGCGCGCAGACTAATGTATTTGAGAACGGTGTATATGTTTGCACTACCCTTGGCACGGGAGGTGTAGCGGCGGTCTTTACTCGTGCCGTCGACTTCGATCAATCAGGAGAAATCCTTGGACTGCCAGTCACTGTAATCGCGGGCTCGTTATATTCTTCTACCGAATGGATGGTAACGAATATCGCTCCTATCAACATCGGATCCACGGCAATTACTTTTCGTTTGAGTTCCATTGCCAATAATGTTATTGGCGCTAGAATCTACAACACCGCCAATCAACTTATATCTTCTTCGGTCTATGTCCCGCTCACTTTTAATAATTCACGTTTTGATACGGATGGGTGTTTCGATATTGGGCAGCCAACGCGATTAACTTGTCACACTGCTGGAAAATATCTTATCGGGGGCGGCGCGAACTTTGCAGTAAATGGCACCGGATTCCGGCAAGTGCTCGTTAGCTTAAACGGTGGAGGAGGTGCTCTTGCAGTACAAGTTAGCCCTAGTGCTATGGCAGGAGCGGAAGTGGAATCTTCGGTTGCAACTGTATATGATTTGTCGGTAGGCGACTATGTTGAACTGGTCGTGCTGCAAACAAGCGGCATCTCGTTAAACGTCCAGGCAGAAGCTCCACACAGCCCTGAGTTTTACATGATCCTGCTGCAAGGCGAGAGTATTCCCGGCGGCGCTACGGGTAGCGGCGGATTTTCTCGTGCGACTACGACTGTAACCTCAAACGGCGTTACGGCGGGGAGCCGAGTTCAGTCATCGTTGGTTTCGTTTGTAAAATTGCTGGACGTTATCAAGGTGGTCTCCAATACTTCTGCGCCGGTGCGTCTACGCCTTTATTCCTCGGCGACAGCTCAAGCCGCGGACGCCACTCGAAGCAGATTCATCGGGCCAACACTTTACACCCAGCACCAAGTAATTTTAGACCTTGTGTTAAACACAAATACCGGCTACACTTGGGTCTGCTCGCCGATTGCCCGTGGGGCAAATGGGGCGGGATTAAGCACAATTTATTACACCTTGGACAACCTCGATTCCGTAACCCAAAATTTAAGTCTCACGCTTACTTACTTACAAGGAGAAATATAATGGCAATTCGCGTCTCATCTTTAGTTCCCAACAACAGCACGGACGCTCAATTTCGTGCATGGATTAACGAGATTCATAATTCTCTAATCGCCTTCGGTTGGCTTCAAACTGCCGATACAGGACAAATCAATTTTACTACAGTCGGCCGTCCTACTGCCGGATCTACTTACCAAGGCTATGCGATTTATCAAATGAATGACGCCTTGCAATCGGCATGCGCAGTTTTCATTCGGTTGGATTTTGGAACGAACGCCAACACTGATACTCCTGGAATGAAGTTTCAGATTTGTATTGGGGGCACAAATGGTGCGGGCACTTTAACAGGAAATGTATCGGCAGTTCTTGTTCTGGGATGCGATACAGTGGTGGCAGGCACGGCCTTTAACGGCAGAACTGCTGGAACTTCCAGTTCTTTTCGTATGTCTATGTGGCCACACTCTGCATCAGCGGCGCGTGGTTGGAGTTTAGTAATTGAACGAGACCTGAATACCGCAGGAGTGGAACAATCGACGGGAGTTAGCTGGGCTTATATCAATCACGCGGGCGGCTCAACTGCAGTATTTGGAAGTCAATTTTTGGAAACCGCCGGGGGCACAGGCACACTCACGACCGTATTGTATGCAATGGTGCATTCACTTGCCACACAATCAGGTGGCGGGAACGTGGGAGTGGGGCCGGTTCGAACCCAATTAGGGCCTTTCCGAAATCCTATGAAAGGGCTTTTGATTTATGCAAAGGGCGATTTCGCGGATCAAACGACTAATCCAGTTTCGATTTATGGCTCTACTCATACTTATGTAATGTTGCGTGATATAGTTGGAGCGCAGAATTTTAATGGTTTGAACGCCGATACTGGTTGGGCTCTGTTATGGGAGTAATGTGTGGCGATTGTCTTAAACTTCAACAGTTCTGAAAATGATCCTGTTAATCACACGGCGACTCCTTTTTGGAACTATGATTCTATCGCGGCTTCCAAATTGGGCAAGTCTACAGGTTATGATTTTACACCAATCAGCGGCGGCGTCACAATTCCCGGCGAGGGTCAGATCTTTCCGCAGGGCGTGTATTCCTTTACCTCAGACGTGAAACAAAAAATTGTAGAAATCGATTTCGGCGGTGCTGCGACTTATACTAAGGTGCAGGATATTACCGACGCGGAAGTAACATCTGGTGTTTCCGTGATCTGCGTGCAGGTTGGCGTGGCACCTACAGGCCGCCCAATCGATGAGAATGAAATGGATATGTTCAATATCGTCGGCTGCCCCGGCGTCCCGGCTGATGGCACTCTTAGGCTTTACATTTCTTCGCGAATGCCGGTCAGCGGTAAATACAAATTTGGCTACACCATTGGAACCTTGTAACTTGCGTTCCTCGAACAATGAGCGATAATCCCTAATCTATGGCACAAATCCAATCCGGCGTCACTGTCGACCTTCTGACCATTGACCCCACGTCCAAAGCCGCGCGAACAACGCTTTACGACGCAACAGGGACGCCCTGCAAAGTTGACTCCGACGGTAGTTTGAAAGTGCAAGTTAGAGCCCCGGCCTTCGGCGCGCTCGGCGCATATTCGAAATCGCTTACTTCTGGAATTATCGTCCCTACAGGTTCTACAAATGCTTTGATTTGGGCTATGCGGTGGACAGATTCAACTGGAAAGCTTTGTTTAATTGAGCGCATTCGTGTTAACGCAGTAGTGACCGCAGCGGTTACCACAGGCATTCCTTACAATTTACAACTATTTTTGGCTCGCGGATTTACGGTAAGCCCTACCACGAATATTGGCACCACAGCTACTCTCACCGGCGGAAATGGCAAACGTCGCACTAACATGGGCACAACTCTTTTGGGTGGTATGTGGATTCTGGGAACGGCTGCCGCGGGAATGACTGGTCAGACGCTCGGAAATGATACAGACGCTCTTGCTACAATCGGTGGTGGGATTTCAGCTTCGGCTCCAATCGGCCAGCAATTTTTCGGGGCTAATCCAGCTAATCTTTGGGATGATAATATCGATGGATACCCAATTATCTTAGCTCAAAACGAAGGGCTCGCGATTCAGGCACCTTTAGCGGGACCTGCTTCCGGCTCGCATCAAGTTGTGGTTTCAGTGGATTGGATGGAAGTCGCAGCCTACTAATGATTTTGAATGGCCACTCGCACAAATCCTCTTGCGCAGACCAACGTATCGGATGCTAGTTTTCGAGCGTGGATAAATGAAATCCACAGTGGACTGACCGGATTCGGTTGGCTCCAAACTTCGGACACTGGGCAAATCAATTTTGTGACGGTAACCCGTCCCACGGCAATTAATACCTATCAAGGCTATGCCGTTTACAAAATGAATGATAGTTTGCAGGCGACGACAGCGGTCTTTATGCGACTCGACTTCGGCACCGGAGCCCAAACAGATGTTCCAGCGTTCAAACTACAAGTCGCAATCGGAGGCACAGACGGAGCAGGTGCACTTACAGGTCAGCTAGGGACACAGCAAACGCTTTCTGGAAATACAGCTAACGCTTCCTCAGTAAACGTTAGAAGTGCAGGAACGTCCAGCGCATATCGCATGTCATTTTGGGATACCAACGGCGGTGGAAATGGTTTCATGTTCGCGATTGAACGTGATCTTGATGCTTCTGGAACCGAAACTACGAGTGGAGTGTGTGTAATTACTCAATGGGTTCAAGCAGGTTCTGTGCAATTTTTGGGAAGTCAATTTATTCCAGCTTCGGGAAGTGTCGGCACAAATGACGCAACGTGGTATGCGCTAATTAGCACTGCTGCGAACCAAACCGGCGGCGGAAATGTTGGTGTTGCACCTGTAAGGGTTCAATACGGTCCAATGCGCAATCCTATGCGGGGCGTGTTGGTTTGCGCGCGAGCGGATTTTACTCCGGAGACGACTAGTTTAGTTACAATTTACGGAGCAGCGCATACTTACCTATTCTTGCGACCAGCGACTTCCGGCGCCAAATCCTTGAACACAATCAACTCGGATTGCGAATACGCACTCTTGTTTGAATAATTATATTGCGCTCGAACGGCGTTTGTGGTGAAATCAAACCACATGAAATTACATCTCGTGGCTCTGCCTCACACGCAGGTCAGTAAGGCTTTCGAGGGCTGCGCCTACACAGGCAAGGTCCGCCGGTTCTGCAAGATGATGAAGGATCGCTACGAGATTCTTCTCTACGCCCCCGAGGGGCCGCCGGTCGAAGGTGCAACCCTGATACCCTGCCTCCCTAATGACGAGCGTATTGCGACGTTCGGCAAGGATGACCCGGCCCGGCTTCCTGACTGGCCTACCGATGCGCAGACTGCCATGTTCAACCTCAACGTGATTACAGCGTTGCAGGGCAGCGTGGCTAAAGAGGACCTTGTGCTTCTGACGGCAGGCCGCACGCACATGCCCATCGCCCAAACCCTCACCGACAACATCTATGCCGAGTGGACGGTCGGCTACGAGGGCGTCATCGGCGGCAATATTTTCGCAGCGTTCGAGAGCTATTCTTGGCTGGCCCACGTTTACGCCAAGACCAACGTGAATGACGTTCGATACTTCGACCGCGTCGTCCCACCTTATTACGACCCCGCGGACTTTAAGAAACTCAACACCGGCAAGAGCGAATACCTCGCGTTCCTCGGTCGGCGCATCGAGCGCAAGGGACTCAAGACTGCGGCGATTATCGCGGAGAAAGCAGGACTTCCTTTGTTGGTGGCTGGCGCAGGCACTATGACTGTGGAAGAAGGCGACGTTCAATATCTTGGGCCGCTCAATGTGGCGGCTCGCGCGCGTTTCCTTGCCGGGGCTAAGGCGCTCCTCGTGCCCACCACTTACCTCGAACCCGGCGGCAACGTCGCAATCGAGGCCATGGCCTGCGGAACACCTGTGATCGCCACCGATCAAGGCGTGTTCTCGGAAACCGTGCCGACCGGCGTCGGCGGATTTCGCTTCCGACTGCTCCGCGAGGCTGTGCAAGCGGTCAAAGATGTTGCCTCGTTAGACCCAAAGATGGTTCGCGGCTGGGCGCGCTCACAGTATTCTCTCGAAGCGACCGCCCCCAAATACCAGGCTTGGTTTGAGGCACTTGGGACGCTCCGCAACACCGGCTGGTATTCAGCTTGATTGTTAGCTCGTTAGCGTGTATTTGTTAGACTTGTGAAGCCATGCCAATGAATGTATTAAGAGCCCTTTTTGGCACCCTACTCGCCCATTCGCCGTCGGGCACACTCAAGATCGCGCGCGCTGCGCTGGGCAAATACATCATTGCCTTTGCCTGCCTACTCCATGTCGTGTGGGCGACTGTCATCTTAGTCGACGTTCGTGGCGTAAACGCCACACCACTTTCAATCATCTACGTTCTCTGCCAACACGACCGAACATTCACCGTCGCGGTTCTTTTGTTCGTGTCGTTCCTGGCTATGGCCTTCCTCGATATTAGGTTACGGACCAAGCTCTCGATGAGTTCGCTTTCGTTGTTTCTAATCCCGCAGCAAATCGTTCTGTGGTGCAGCGCCTTCAACGGAATTTACTGCACTGTGATGCAACGATATGCTGACGGCGTTCAAATGTCATGGCCTCACATCGCTGTCGATCAGGCGCCCATCGTTATGACGGCGTTGCTCTACACCGTGGCCTTACTCGAAAGTCGACACCCGCCGGAAGTTTCGGAGTTGTTAATGGCACACGGGATTGAGATTAAGCAGGGGCGTCAGGGCATCCAAGGTATTCAAGGTATTCAAGGTATTCAAGGTGAACGCGGAGAGCCCGGTGAAGGCGGGCGCGGTGGACGCGGGGGCCAAGGCGGACAAGGCGGGTTGGGTGGCGGACAAGGGGGCGGTATAGGTGGGGCGGGTCTCGAAGGTTTGGAAGGCGAAAGTAGCGCAACAGGCAAAAAGCCGTGAATCCTGTAACCGCAATCGCACTCTGCAGTTTGGTAATTTCGGTCCTGACAACGATCATCATGTTGTTCGGCCAGCGCAGATCAGCCACCACCGATTACGTTTCCCAACTTGAAACACGCATTGAAGCATTGAGCGAAGAGTTGGAGCGCGCTGAAAGCAGAATCAAAGCTTTAGAAGAGCACAACGGATCGCTCATGCGAGAGAACATCGAGCTTTTGCGTCAGATCGCACGGAACCATACGAAAAGTTGACATTATGCCCTTTTCCCGTGAGTGTAGCCAAGTGAAAACGCTCCTGCTGATCCCCTGTATCGCTTTGCTAACTGCGTGCACCACGCCTGGTGTAGTTGGCCCAAAACCCAATGTTGCACCGGTTCGTGTCAGCAATGAAGCCACGAGAAAGTCGATCAGGGATACAA
>Ga0137403_10000151_pt1 | contig 82865 bp, 78 predicted proteins | sample CZOMad2_1_16fung_FD_122057 | JGI IMG/M metagenome (GOLD analysis project Ga0137403, IMG submission 122057) | Vadose zone soil fungal communities from Angelo Coast Range Reserve, California, USA - CZOMad2_1_16fungal (Hybrid Assembly) | ecosystem: Environmental > Terrestrial > Soil > Vadose zone...
AAATAATAGGGGACAGACCACGGTTTATAAGCAAAAGGCAGCCCAACCGATCATTCAAGCGGGACGCGCCAAAAGCGGTGTGCCCTTGGCTTCACGTTACCATCACAAGCTCTCTGAATGACTTCACTTGCGTCGCTGCTCACTGAGGTTCGCGCCTGCACAATTTGCGCCGAGCATTTGCCGCTTGGGCCGCGCCCGGTTGTGCAGATGCATGCTTCGGCGCGCATCTTGGTCGTAGGGCAGGCGCCGGGACGAAAAGTGCACGAAACGGGCATCCCGTTTAACGACGCCAGCGGCGATAGGCTGCGCACTTGGTTGGGTGTTTCGCGCGAGGTGTTCTACGACGCTAAGCAAATAGCCACCTTGCCCATGGGTTTCTGCTTCCCCGGAACCGGCAAGTCTGGTGATCTGCCTCCCCGGCTTGAATGTGCGCCCGCATGGCGAGTCCCGTTGTTATCGCACCTTAAAAACCTCAAGCTCACTCTGGTGATCGGCCAGTACGCCCAGGCTTATCATCTGCCGAACGAAGCCGCATCAGTCACAGAGATCGTTAAAGCATGGCGCAAGTATTGGCCGCATACCGTTCCACTGCCCCATCCGAGTCCACGCAACAACCTGTGGCTCAAGCGCAATCCGTGGTTCGAGAAGGAACTTATCCCGCTTTTGCAAGTTCGGGTGTCGGAGGTGCTTGAACGTGACAACTAACCCTTCCATACACCACAAATTTTTCAGGTGGTGTCCTGCCACAGTTGCTATGTAATTGCCCGCGCACCGAGCACAGCCCCCATCGTGACTGCGCCCAATCCTGCCAAGGTGAGCAGAGAGAGCGGCTCGCCCAACACGGGTACAGCGACGAGGGCGGACAGACCGGGCACCGTGGCCATGAGCAGCGCCACTGTTTGGGCACCGAGACGGCGCACTGCAAAAGTGTAGAGCAACATGGCGATGAACACGACCAGCACACCCTGGTAGATTGCCTGCATGGCGATTTCAGCAAGTGGTGCTCGGTTCAGCGTGCTGGGCAGGAACAGCCACCAGACAGGTAAATACAAAATCGCACTGCCCAGTGTTGTCGTAACTACCGCAGTCAATGGCAGCATCGGGTGGCGACGCAACAGCAGTGTGAACACCGCCCAGGAAGAAGAGCCGCACAGAAACAGCAAGTCGCCGATCATTTGCATGCCAGTCAGATGTGTGCCGTGAAAAAGCGTATCGGCGGCGGTCAGAACGATACCGACAAATACCAGTATCAGGGCGGCGCGTTGTGCTGGAGATGGTTTTTGCCGCAGCCACAACCAGGCGATTACCGCAGTGGCAAACGGCAGCGCACCGGGAATCAATACCGCTGCGTGGGCAGCGGGCGCCATGCGAAAAGCGGCGTACACGGCAACTGCGTAACCCACTCCGCCGAACACAGAAAACAGCAGAATCACTTTATACGGCGGCAAGGTTACGCGCGGCAAAAAGATCAGCGCGATCAGCGCGCCCACGCCGAAACGCAACGCTGTCACGTCCCAGCCAGTCAAGACGCCTTTACCGCCGTAGCGGCTGACCAGAATAAATCCTGTCCAGATGCAGATAATAATAGCAACTGCCAGCAAGCCGGTGCGAGATGAATGGGTTTCGCTCATGTGGATTTGTCGTGATGGTTTAATCAGACCAGCTCAATGTTTAGTACGCGTCAGGAACACCGTTACTTCTTCACGATCATGATAAAGCTGTTTCGCCATCATGCGGTAATTGATGCCTTCTTCATCCAGACGCTTGCGGATGCTGCCCAGCGCACCCTCCAGCGTGGCGACCCGCTGTTTCATCGGCAATTTCAAGTTGAAAATACTGTGTTTGGCAAGTCCGGCTGTGAACCATGTGCCAATCAGTGCGGCGACTTTGGCGGGTTGTTCGACCATGTCGCATACCAGCCAATCCACTGCTTTGCGCGGCGTGTATTTGAAACCGTCCTGCTTGAGATGTTGCACCAGTGGATGCTTCGCCAAAACGCCCTTCATCGGGCCGTTATCTACTGCGGTCACGCGGATGCCGCGTTTCACCAGTTGCCATGTCCAGCCACCCGGCGCGGCACCGAGATCCACCGCTTGCATTCCCTGCCGCAACAGGCGTGTTTGTTCACTGCGGTCCATGAACACCTCGATTGCCTCCGCAAGTTTTAGTGTGGAGCGGCTGGGCGCTTCGGCAGGCATGGATTGACGCGATATACCCATGACGAATGCCGAGCTGTTGTGCGGATCACTGGTACCAATTAACGCGGAAAACTTATCCGGAAAGAAGATATGTAGCCGCGCCAAGCGCGGATCGTCTTGTAATCGTCCTTGCTCTTGAAGTGCGGTTTCCAGCAGTGGCTGAAAACGCCGCGTAAAAGCAGACAAAGTCTTGCCTTCATTGGTGTCTGGTACTTCCAGCCACAGTTTGCTGAAGTTGCCGGGTAACGCGGCGATGGCGGTGAGGATGGGGGTGAGGCGATCACGTTCAGGCAAGGTGATGCTGTGATGCAGATGTATTAGTTGCCGCGCGAATGCCAGCTCACGATAAGACGGTAGCTGTGTGTTTAGCGCGACGGTAACATAGCCGCTATCAGCCAGAATGGCAGGTTGTTCGGCGATGACGGGTTTTTGCTGACGCGCCTGGCGCATTATTTCCTGCGCGCAATCCGGCTCGAAACCGGGCCGACAATACAACAGCCAATGGGTGTTTGGAGATTTCTGCATGTATTCATTGTGGCATGGATTGGGTAGCCAGCCGTTAAGGTGATAATATCCGCGCCTCATTTTTTTGCTTGGCCGTGATGGAAAAGCGCTACGATTTGATCGTGTTCGACTGGGATGGCACGGTAATGGATTCCACTGCGTTAATCGCTGGGTCGATACAAGCTGCCTGTCGTGATTTAGGCTTGACTGTTCCTGATGATGAAACTGCGCGTCATGTAATCGGTTTGGGGTTGGATCAGGCATTGCGTTATGCCGTACCTGATTTGTCAGAACAGCAATATCCTGAATTGGTAGAGCGCTACCGTTATCATTTTTTGTCGCAGGACGAAAAAATTCCTCTGTTCGACGGCGCGCGTGAGACCATTGTAGAATTGCACGAGGCGAGATACCAGTTGGCTGTGGCAACCGGCAAAAGTCACGCCGGATTGAATAGAGCAATGGAAGCGACCGACATGAAGCGATACTTTCATGCCACACGCACTGCCGATCAGACTTTTTCCAAGCCTGATCCGGCCATGTTGCTTGAACTGATGGATGAGTTGGGTGTCAGTGTTGAGCGCACCCTGATGGTGGGCGATACGACGCATGATGTGCTGATGGCGCAAAATGCGCAGGTAGACGTGGTAGCGATGGGACATGGTGCACACCCGGCGGTGCAGTTGCAACAGTTGAATCCGTTGGCACTGGTGGAAAATTTTGTGCAATTGCGCGCGTGGTTGCATGCCAACGCTTGATGAGTGATACATAAAGGAGTTGTGATGGCAGAACAAAATAACTGGGAACGTGGCGTGTTGGAAAAATTGGCCATGTCCACTTTGCAGGAACAGCGCCGTGCACGGCATTGGAACATTTTTTTTCGCGCGTTGACGCTGATTTTTTTGTTCCTGGTGCTATTTATCTCGATGGGCTGGCTTGATAAAAAAGAAACTGCGCTGAGCGGCGGGAAACATACCGCGCTGGTGGATATGCAGGGTGTTATCGCATCGGACAGTGCGGCGAGTGCGGACAATTTGATTCCCAGCTTACAGCAGGCATTCAAGGACAAAGGTACGCAGGGTGTGATTCTGCGCATCAATAGCCCCGGCGGCAGTCCGGTGCAGGCGGGACAGATCAATGATGAGATTCGCCGTCTGCGCGTCATGTATCCAAAAATCCCGTTGTATGTGGTGGTGGAAGACATTTGTGCTTCTGGCGGCTATTACATCGCGGTGGCAGCGGACAAGATTTTTGTGGACAAGGCCAGTCTGATTGGCTCGGTCGGGGTATTGATGGACGGTTTCGGCTTTACCGGCGTAATGGACAAGCTGGGTGTGGAGCGCCGCTTGATAACGGCTGGCACCAATAAAGGTTTTCTGGATCCCTTCTCCAAAGCCAATCCTGCGCAGACTGAGTATGCCAAGCAAATGCTGGCAGAGATTCACCAACAGTTTATCGCCGTAGTGAGGCAAGGCCGCGGTAAAAGACTGAAGGAAACACCGGATACTTTCAGTGGCTTGGTGTGGAATGGACAAAAAGGTGTGGAGCTTGGTTTGGCTGATGGTTATGGCAGCGTGGAATCAGTGGCGCGCGATGTCATCAAGGCTGAGGACATCGTGGACTACACTGTCAAGGAAGGTTTTGCCGACCGTCTGGCAAAACGCTTTGGTGCGGGCGTGGCAAGTGCAATAGGATTTTCAACGCAAAGCGCAATTTCACTGCGTTAAGAGTTTTATCAATTGCTCCAAATCTGTAACCGGCGGTAAACACTGCGTGCCTTGGCACAGCCACGCGCTGGTTTTATCGCTCAGTGGTTTGTTGATTGTTGCGGGCACATCAAGCGTATGGTTGGGTAACGCTACCGTTATCAAATTCGGCAAGTAATGCTTTTGTAGGGCGGCTTGCCAGGTTGCCATTTCATCATGTTTTCCTCTTAGCACCAGCAAGTCGGTGGGTCGCAGATGTGCCGCCAGCGCCGTACACAGGCTGCAGTGGTATTGAGCGCCGCGTTGCATGACGGGGAAAAAAAGTTCGAGGCAGCGCTGTGCTGCCGCTGCATATTCCAGTTTTCCAGTTAGTGCCGCCAGACGTTGCAACGCTTGTGCGGCAATGCCATTGCCGGAAGGCGTGGCATTATCCTGACCTGTCTTGTTGCGCTGAATCAACGTTTCGTGATCGTGGCTGGTGAAAAAGAATCCGCCATCCTGTTTGTCCTCAAAGCGATCCAGCAGCGTATCGGCAAGTTGCATGGCGAAAGCCAGATCGACACTGCGGAATTCCGCCTGTAACAGCTCCACAAGCCCGTTCAGTAAAAATGCGTAATCGTCCAGATAAGCGTTGAGATGCGCCTTGCCGTCCTTGTAGGTTGCGAGTAATTTGCCATCGTGCCACAAGGTGTTGCGCACAAAATCCATCGCTTGTTGTGCTGAGCGCAACCAGTCGGCGCGTTTGAATACCCTGGCGCTGCGCGCCATACCGGCAATCATCAGGCCATTCCATGCACCGAGAATTTTTTCATCACGCCCCGGGCGGATACGCTGTTCACGGGCGCTGAATAATTTTGTTTGAGCGCGGAGTAGTCGCTCATTTGCTTGCTCCTGAGAGAGTGACAGGCGCTGCGCAATTTCCTCAAGTGGTGTGCTGATGCGCAGATTCCAGGCGTGCTGTTCAAAATTGGGTTGTTTGTCCAGGCCGTAATAAGGTGCGACTACCTCGTATTCTTCGCTGCTCAACAGTTGGGCAACCTGATCTTTTTGCCACACATAAAATTTTCCTTCTTCGTGCTCGGAGTCGGCATCCAGCGAAGAATAGTAGCCGCCTTCGGGTGATTGCATTTCGCGTAATACCCATGCGATAGTTTGCTCAACCGTATGTGCGAACAACGGCTCGCCGCATACTTGCCACGCATCGCAATATAAGCTGAGCAATAGCCCGTTGTCGTACAGCATTTTTTCGAAATGTGGGATATCCCAGCGCTCGTCCACGCTGTAGCGGCAAAACCCGCCGCCCAGCTGGTCATAGAGGCCGCCCTGCGCCATTTTTTGCAGCGTGAACCGCACGATATGCAAGGCTTGCCGGTCATCGTTCGCGTGACTGTTGCGCAACAATAAATCCAGCTCTGCCGGATGCAGAAATTTCGGCGCGCCGCCCAGACCGCCATGCACGGCATCAAAACTGTTACCGAGTTGCTGCACCGCAAGGGACAACGGTGCGTCATCCAGTGTCACTGCGTCACCCAACGGTATGGGATGCATATCTGCGAGTGCCGCCAACAGCCGGGTGTTCTGCTCAACAAGCTCTGTGCGGTTTTCGGCATACACTTGCGCGACGCGTTTCAATAGATCAGGAAAAGCGGGCAGCTCATAACGCGCTTGCTTGGGAAAATAAGTGCCGCCAAAAAATGGTGTGCCATCCGGGCTCAGAAACATGGTCAGCGGCCAACCGCCACTACGTTGCGTCAATATGTGATGGGCAGTTTGATAAATCTGATCCAGATCGGGACGTTCTTCACGGTCTACTTTGATATTGATGAACAGCGCATTCATCACGGCGGCCACCTCGGCGTCTTCAAATGATTCATGCGCCATGACGTGGCACCAGTGACAGGCTGAATAACCAATCGAGAGCAGGATCGGTTTATCCTGATCGCGGGCGATTTGCAGCGTTTCGGGATGCCATGCATACCAGTCCACCGGATTGTCGGCGTGTTGTTGTAAATACGGGCTGGTCTCCTGTGCGAGGCGGTTGCTCATGATTTTTAGTGGAGTAATGGTTCAAGCACACGCATCACGTTGTGCATGATGGTCGGCTGCGCTGCGGCAACAGGATGAAGATTATCGGCCTGAAATTGTTCCGCGGTAATGCCATCGAGTAAAAACGGCAGTATCGGGATGCGATACTTTTCTGCCAATGAAGAATAGATTTTCTGAAATTGTGAAATATAAGGCTCGCCATAGTTGGGCGGTAGTTTTATGCCGAGCAACAATGTCGCCGCATGATTACGGCGCGCCGTTTCGATGATGGCGCCGAGATTGCTTGAGATTTGATTCAGGCTGCCACCGCGCAACCCGTCGTTTGCGCCCAGTTCCAGAACAATGATTGCCGGTTTGTATTGCTGCAAAACATCATGAATGCGTTGCCGGCCACCCTCGGCAGTTTCTCCGCTGATACTGGCATTGATGACCTGGTAGGTCGGGTGTGAACGTTTTAATTCGGTTTGCATCAGACTGGGCCAGCTATCTTGTGTAGCAATGCCATACCCTGCTGATAGACTGTCGCCGAACACCAGAATTGTACTTGCGGCATGGGCGGCCTTGCCCAACATCAGCATTGTCAGCAGCAGAACAGATTTTAAAATGGTAGTGATTGATAAGGAAAATTTTTTCATGGCGGCGATTGTGCGGGCAGTAAACCTGACTAAGCAAGTACTAAGTGGCGATCAGCCATTGATTATTTTGCATCAGGTAAGTTTCACGGTTGAAGTCGGCGCAAGCCTTGCGATACTCGGTGCATCTGGCTCCGGTAAATCGACTTTGTTGGGTTTGCTGGCAGGTTTGGATATGCCCAGCAGTGGCAGCGTTTTTCTGGCGGATGCGGATTTATTTGCACTGGACGAAGATGGGCGCGCACGTCTGCGCGGTGAATTGGCCGGGTTCGTGTTCCAGTCATTTCAATTATTACCTGCGTTGAATGCGCTGGAAAATGTCATGCTGCCGCTGGAATTGAGCGGCGTCAGCGATGCACGGGAACGGGCAGGCGAGTCGCTACAGCGGGTGGGCTTGAGCAATCGCGCCCACCATTTACCCAAACATCTGTCCGGCGGAGAACAGCAACGGGTGGCGTTGGCGCGCGCCTTTGTCAGCCGGCCGAAAATTTTGTTCGCCGACGAACCCACCGGCAATCTCGATGCCGCAACAGGCGGGCAAATCATTGACCTGTTACTGGAGTTGAATCAGGCGGAGCAAACCACCTTGTTGTTGGTAACTCACGATGAAGCATTGGCGAAACGTTGTGCCAATCAATTGCATCTGTCGGCAGGGCGGGTTTTACCATGAATTTATGGCGCCTTTCCCTCAGCTTGTTACGCCGAGATTGGCGTGCGGGCGAGTGGCGTGTATTGCTGTTGGCATTGGTGCTGGCGGTAGGCAGCTTGAGCACGGTTGGTTTGTTCGCCGACCGCGTGCGGCAGGCTTTGCAACAACAGGCGCAGAGTTTGATCGGCGCGGATTTGCGTATTACTTCCACGCGCCCCTTGTTACCGGTTTATCGTTCCGCCGCACAAGCACATGGCTTGAAAACTGTGTTGAGCATGACATTTCCGAGCATGGTACTGCACCGTGACCAGTCATTGTTGAGTGAGATTCAATCGGTCGAAACGGGTTATCCCTTGCGCGGTGAGATAGTCATTGATGATCGTGTTGTACATCCTGCTCAATCCATTCCTGCACACGGCACAATATGGGTGGATGAACGGCTGTTGCGTCGCCTGGATTTGCGGCTGGGCGATGAAGTGCATATCGGGGCGCAGTCTTTTATCGTGGCGGCGCATATTGTGCGCGATGTCGATCAGGCAATTGGCTTTACCAGTTTTGCGCCACGCGTGATGATGAACAGCGATGATCTTGCCGCAACCGGCTTGTTACAGGAGGGTAGTCGCATCAATTACCGCTTGATGATTGCCGGTGATGTGGCGCAAGTCAATGCGTTGCGCGCCGAATTAAAGAGCCAGTTGTCGGGCAACGAAAAAATGGAGGACGTGCGCGATGCACGACCCGAGATTCGCACCGCTTTAGAACGTGGCGAGCATTTTTTGGGACTCGCCGCGCTGACTGCCGCGATCCTTGCAGGCGCGGCGATCGCATTGGCAGCACGACGCTTTGTGCTGTGTCATCTGGATAATTGTGCGGTGATGCGTTGCTTCGGCGCCCAGCAAAATCAACTGCTGGGAATATTCCTTTACCAGTTTTTGCTGCTGGGTGTTATTGCGACATTGCTGGGCTGCGCGCTCGGATATGTCGTGCAAGCGGGGCTGATCGCTTTCGTTGATTCGCTACGTCATGCAGCCTTGCCGCAACCCGGCATTCTGCCCGCCATTAAAGCGGGTGCCAGCGGGTTTGTTTTGTTATTGGGCTTTGCTTTTTTACCGTTATTGCAGTTGCGCAAAGTTTCACCGTTGCGTGTGCTGCGTCGTGAGCTGGGCGCGCCGGAAATGAACATGGGTTTGATGTATGGATTTGCGACGCTGGCGCTGTCCGGTCTGTTTTTATGGCAGGCTGGTTCGATTAAATTAGGGCTGGTGATGTTGGGTGGTTTATTGGCGGGCCTGTTGTGCTTTGCTGCTTTGGCGTGGTTGCTGTTAAGCGGCGTGGCCCGTTTTGCATTAGCGCTGCCACTGCATTGGCGACATGCGCTGGCCAACTTGGCGCGGCACGGGCGTACCAATGCGATGCAAATCGTTGCGCTAAGTTTGGGTGGCACTGCTTTATTGTTGCTGACGTTATTACGCGGCGATTTGCTGCACAGCTGGCAGGGCAAGCTGCCACCGGATACGCCGAATCGTTTTGTGGTGAACATTCAACCCGATCAACAGCAGGCGTTGCGTGATTTTTTCTCACGGCAACAACTGGCGCAGCCGCAATTACTGCCAATGGTGCGTGGCAGACTGGTCGCCATCAACCAACGTGTTATCAATGATGAAAGTTATACGGAGCCGCGTGCCCGCGCTCTGGTCGAACGTGAATTCAATTTATCCTGGGCTGAAAATCTGCCCGCCTGGAATGAGTTGGCGCAAGGGCAATGGTGGGCAGGGGGGCGGAATGAGTCAGTCAGGGCGCAGCTTTCTGTGGAAGAAGGTATCGCCAAAACACTGGGTATTCATCTCGGCGATGAACTGACTTATGACGTCGCGGGCAGCCGCTTTACTGCGCGTGTCAGCAATCTGCGCAAGGTGCAATGGGACGACATGCGGGTGAACTTTTTTGTTATTGCCACACCGGAGTTGCTCAAAAACTATCCGGTGACTTATCTCACCAGCTTTTACCTGCCATCGGACAAGGCGCATATCGGTGATGAGCTGGCGCGAGAATTTTCCAACCTGCTGGTGATTGATACCGGCGTGGTGATTGATCAGGTGCGTACCATCATTGAGCAAATCTCGCAAACCATCAGCATCGTATTTTTATTTACGTTGTTGGCCGGTGTGGTGGTACTTTATTCGGCGTTGTTGTTCACCCAGGACGAACGTATTCATGAGACTGCGATTCTGCGCACGTTGGGCGCGAGCGGCACTTATCTGCGTCGCTTGCAGATGAACGAATTTGCCGTGCTTGGAGCGCTCAGCGGATTATTTTCTGCAACGGGCGCGACTTTACTGGGCTGGGTGTTGGCGCATTTTGTCATTGATATTCCCTACCAACCCGGCATCATGGTCTGGCTCGCCGGTATTGTGGGGGGCATGCTGGTGATGATGTGCGCAGAATGGCTGGTCACGCGCAGGCTGATGCAGTTGCCACCCATGGTTTTGTTGCGTGAATGATTTATGGTGTACCAACGCACGACCAAACGGTTTGACGTTGGCGTTGCTAACTGCACATAATCAGGCCGGACTCATAAACAGCGGAGGTTTTTATGACCGTTATTCGTCAACAGGACTTCATCGATAGCATCGCCGATGCGCTGCAATTTATTTCCTACTACCACCCTGCGGATTATGTGCAGGCGGTAGCCAGAGCTTATGCCGTGGAACAGTCCCCGGCAGCCAAAGATGCCATGGCGCAGATACTCAGCAATTCGCGCATGTGCGCGCAGGGGCACAGGCCGGTTTGCCAGGACACCGGCATTGTGGTGGCATTTGTGCGTATCGGCATGTCGGTGCGTTGGGATGACGCAACGATGGACGTGACCGGGATGGTAAATGCCGGGGTGCGCAAGGCGTATCTCAATCCCGATAACGTGTTGCGTCCCTCCATTGTCGCCGATCCCACAGGCACGCGGAAAAACACCAAAGACAATACGCCCGCAGTGGTGCACATCGAACTGGTGCAGGGCGATCGTGTTGATGTGCGCATTGCGGCTAAAGGCGGTGGCTCGGAAAACAGGTCAGTGATGGAAATGCTTGATCCCGGAGATGATATCGTTGAATGGGTGTTGCGGCGTGTTCCGCAAATGGGGGCGGGGTGGTGTCCGCCCGGGATGCTGGGCATCGGGATTGGCGGTACCGCGGAAAAATGCATGCTGCTGGCCAAAGAAGCGCTGATGCAATCCATCGACATGCACGAATTGAAGGCGCGCGGCGCGAAAAATGCGCTTGAAGCATTGCGCATTGAGTTGTATGACAAAGTGAATGCGCTGGGCATCGGTGCGCAGGGCTTAGGCGGGCTCACTACCGTGCTGGACATCAAAATTTTGGATTATCCGACCCACGCCGCTTCCAAGCCGATTGCGATCAATCCCAATTGTGCTGCCACGCGGCACGTCCATTTTGAACTGGATGGCAGCGGAATAGCGCAGTTTACGCCGCCCAAACTGGAAGATTACCCGGACGTGCATTGGCAGCCAGCCAAAGACGCGCGGCGCGTCAATCTGGAAACCGTCACCCGTGAGGAAATTGCCCAATGGAAGCAGGGCGAAACGGTATTGCTGTCGGGAAAGCTGCTAACCGGGCGCGATGCGGCGCATAAACGCCTCATAGAGATGCTGACGCGCGGTGAGAAATTACCGTCCGGCGTGGATTTTACCAACCGCTTCATCTATTATGTCGGGCCGGTTGATGCGGTGCGCGACGAGGTAGTTGGACCGGCTGGCCCAACCACGGCGACGCGCATGGACCGCTACACCGAAGCATTATTGGCGCAGACCGGTTTGCTGGGCATGATAGGCAAGGCTGAGCGCGGCAAAGCCGCAATTGAGTCGATTAAAAATCACGGTGCGGTTTATCTGATTGCGATTGGTGGGGCGGCTTATCTGGTCGCCAAGGCGATACGCAGCGCCAAAGTGCTTGCATTTGCCGATTTAGGCATGGAAGCGATATATGAATTTGTCGTGGAAGATATGCCGGTGACGGTGGCAGTAGACAGTCAGGGGCATTCAGTACATGACGCAGGCCCGGCGGAATGGAAAAAACGTATCGGCATGATTCCGATACGGGTGATTTAGTAACAGGTTTTAGAAAGCTGTGCAGGTTTGGCCGCACGGTTTTCATTGAATTGGCGGGTCTCTCCGCATTGCAGTGTAGTGAACCTGGTCAGGTCCGGAAGGAAGCAGCCACAGCTACGTTCTGCAAGTGCCGGAGGTAAGGCTCGCCTCCTGATAATTTGGAGATTAAGGTAATGATCATGAAATACATCGTGGGTTTATTGGCTGGATTGCTGTTCAGTACCAGCGCTTTTGCGGGCTATAGTGCCGCTGTTGAATACGGTAATGGCAATGCAACCAATCTGACAGAAGTCGCCGTGACGCGTGATTTTGAAAGACAGTGGTTCACCGATGGTGATTGGTTGGTGAGCGGTTTTTGGGAAGCGTCATTCGCCAACTGGCAAGGGCACAGTGACGCGGGCAACAATCGCAATATCAGCGATTTTGGACTAACCCCGGCATTTCGTTTTCAGCAAAAAAATCCTTCCGGTTGGGCTCCCTATGTTGAAGGGGCGATTGGTTTTCATTTGATCAGTCCAACCCAGATCAACACTGAACGCCGCTTTAGCACTGCATTTCAGTTTGGCGACCACGTTGGTTTTGGGGTGCGTTTGGGAGAACATCAGCAATTTGATCTGGGTTATCGTTTTCAGCATGTTTCGAATGGCGGTATCAAAAAACCGAACAGCGGCATCAATTTTAATGAAGTCCGTTTCGCCTACCATTTCTAGCGCGGTGCAGCTTGTCAGCCACCTCTGTCCTTGCACGTAAATGGCGCCCCGCGAATTTTGCCCAATTGGTGGGACAAGAGCATGTCGTTACGGCGCTCAGTAACGCGCTGACACAAAACCGGCTGCATCACGCTTATCTGTTTACGGGTACACGTGGCGTTGGCAAGACTACTATCGCGCGCATTTTTGCCAAGTCGCTCAATTGTCTGACCGGGATTACCGCTCAGCCGTGTGGCGTATGCAGCGCCTGTACTGAAATTGATAGCGGCCGTTTTGTCGATCTCATCGAGCTGGATGCGGCTTCCAATACCCAAGTGGATAATATGCGCGAGTTGCTGGAAAGCGCGCTATATGCACCCACCAGTGCTCGCTTTAAGGTGTACCTTATCGATGAAGTGCATATGTTGTCCAAGTCGGCTTTCAATGCAATGTTGAAGACGCTGGAAGAGCCGCCCGGCCACGTGAAATTCATACTTGCCACCACCGATCCGCAAAAAATTCCCGTTACCGTGTTGTCGCGTTGCCTGCAGTTCAACTTGAAACAGTTGCCACCCGCATTGATCGCTGCGCGTCTGCAATATGTGCTGGAGCAGGAACAGATTGTATTCGAGCCTGCCGCGCTCAATTTACTGGCGCGGGCGGCACAAGGCAGTATGCGTGACGCGCTGAGCCTGCTGGATCAGGCAATCGCTTTTTCTGCTGCAACCGTTGCAGAGCAAGTAGTGCGCGACATGCTGGGTACTATCGATCAAGGTTATCTTTACGATTTGTTGCGAGTATTGCGGAATCAGGATGGCGCAGCCTTGCTGGCGGTGGCTGACAACATGGCCGGCAGGAGCATTGCCTTTGATGCCGCGCTACAAGCGTTGGCAACTTTGTTGCATCGTATTGCGGTTGCGCAGACCGTGCCGCAAGCGATAGAAGATGACGATCCGGAGCGCGTGCAATTATTAGAATTGGCGCAAGCATTTGCGCCGGAAGAAGTGCAATTGTGCTATCAGATTGCGATTCATGGGCGCGATGAAATTGATCTGGCACCCGATGAATACGCGGGCTTTACCATGACATTGTTGCGCATGTTGGCATTCATGCCCGGCAAGCATGGCGCAAATTTATTTGTGCCAGCCGCCACAGGAAAAACATCGAATACAACGCAACCTGTCAAAGTGTCCCATCCCGTCGCACAAACAGCGGTTGCCCAGGTCAAAACGCATCATGCGTTGCCGGATGAAACAGTACAGAACGGCAAGCTGCCGGACTGGGGTGCGGTGGTCGCTGCGTTAAATGTGCAAGGCATGGCATTGCAATTAGCTAAACACTGCGCGCTGGAAAGCCTGAGCAACGAAAAGATGGTTTTGAGCCTGTCTCAGGAACATAAGCATTTGCAAAGTAATAAAGCTGCGCTTGATAAATTACAATCGGTTTTGAGTGACTACTTTACCAGACCAATCAGGTTGCAAGTTATTTTGGGGCAGGCCAATGCCGCCACGCCAGCTACGTTGGAGCAGCAAGTCAGGCAGGAACAGCAGCGGCAGGCGAACGATGCAATCGCACAAGACGTTTTTGTGCGGGCCGCTCAGGCTGAACTGGGCGCAAAGTTGATAACGGAATCAATCAAATCGACACAGTAATATTTACGGGGAGACGGAAATTGTGATGAAGGGCGGATTGGGCGGCTTGATGAAACAAGCGCAGCAGATGCAGCAAAATATGCAAAAGGCGCAAGCCGAGCTGGCCAGCGTTGAAGTTGAAGGGCAGGCGGGCTCCGGCATGGTTAAAGTAGCCATGACTTGTGCTCATGAGGTGCGACGTGTGCGGCTGGATGACAGCCTGCTGGCGGATGACAAAGAGATGCTGGAAGATTTGATCGTGCTGGCATTTAACGACGCAACGAAACAGGTCGAATCCATCACCCAGCAGCGTATGAATGGATTCAGCGCTGGCATGGGTTTGCCGCCAGGCATGAAATTGCCATTTTAGCCCCGTGAAAATTCCTTCCCATCTGGAAGAGCTGATCAGCGCGTTACGTTGTTTGCCCGGCGTGGGACCAAAATCTGCGCAACGCATGGCTTATCATCTGTTACAGCGCGACCGGCCTGGCGCATTAAAATTGGCGCGCTCACTTAATCTGGCAACGCAAAATATACAGCATTGCAGTAAGTGCAATAATTTTTCCGAACAGGAAGTTTGCGATTTATGTGCGTCTGCCAAGCGAGATCCGGCATTACTGTGCGTCGTTGAAATGCCGGCCGATTTGCTGATGATGGAACAAACGCAGTGTTACCACGGCATGTACTTCGTGTTGATGGGACGCTTGTCGCCGCTGGACGGTATCGGCGCAAAAGAATTGCATTTGGAGCGTCTGCTCAAGCGTGTGCGAGAACAGCCTTGTGAAGTGATTCTGGCAACAAATTTTACCGTGGAAGGTGATGCCACTGCGCATTATCTGGCAAGCCTGCTTCAGGCGCAGGGCATTAGAGTATTGCGCATTGCGCGCGGATTGCCGGTCGGCGGTGAGCTGGAGCAAGTGGATGCAGGGACTCTGGCACAAGCCATGTTAGATCGGCGTGAGGTCATGATATGAAAAACCGGTGCGCTGATGCGGCGCTATTGGGTGTTCATGATATTGAAACAGGATCACCGTTATGATAGAGCCGGGTGAGAAACTGCAAAAAATACTGGCGCAGGCGGGGCTGGGTTCGCGCCGCACCATGGAAGAATGGATAGTAGCGGGGCGCGTCAGTGTAAATGGCGAGCCAGCCAAGCTGGGAATGCGTGTGGTAGAAGGAGATTTGGTGCGCGCTGAACGCCGCACCATTCGGGTGGGCGAAAAAAATCCTGCCGTGCGGGTGTTGCTATACCACAAGCCGGAAGGTGAAATTGTCAGCCGTGAAGACCCGGAACAGCGTGCCAATGTTTTTGATAAACTACCCAAACTGCGCGGTCAGAAGTGGATCGCCATTGGCCGACTTGATTTTAATACCAGCGGATTGTTGATTTTCACCACTTCCGGAGAGTTGGCAAATCGTTTGATGCATCCGCGCTTTAAGGTGGAACGGGAATATGCAGTACGTGTTCAGGGAAGAATGACTGAAAAGCAGATGGATTTGGTGCTCAAACAGGGTGTTGAATTAGAGGATGGCCTGGTTAAATTTGAAAAGCTTGAAGATCAGGGCGGGGAAGGCTTTAATCACTGGTATAAAGTGATGTTGCAAGAGGGACGAAATCGCGTTGTGCGGCGCACTTTTGATGCGCTCCAGTTGCCAGTCAGCCGCCTGATACGCACACGCTTCGGTATCATCCACTTGCCGCCACGTTTGAAACGTGGCATGACTGCTGAATTGGGCACGGCAGAGGTTACACAAGTATTGGACTGGGTGGGGCTGACACCGGAACAGGTAGAGTTGCAAAATGAAGCCCTGACAACTGTACAATATGGGCAAACTCCGCCAAGCAAAGTGCCGCGTCCTGCTGAAAGGGTGTTAAAAATGGCGCGGCAAGCAGATCGGAAAAACGGCGTGCAGCGGCGTAGAAAAACGGGCTAACATTGACCGTCAGTGAAATCATCGCTTGATGATTTTCACCGGTCACTGGAGCTATTGATGTTGATATGAAAATAATCACAAAATATTTGGATATTTGAATGGAACAAGGCGGTAGCAAAACCATCATGTGCAGCGTGCTATTCGTGGATATTATTGAATATTCCAAGAAGTCGGTTGCCGGGCAGATTTCACTAAAAGATAGGTTCAACCGCTATCTTTCCGATGCCATTTCTGAAGTGCCGCTCTCCGACAGAATCATACTGGACACTGGCGATGGCGCAGCAATCAACTTTATGGGTGACGTCGAAGACGCACTGAAGGCTGCGATCAGTTTACGTGCAGGCATTGTCAGTGAAACCCCCGATCTGGATCCCCCACTGCGAGTCAGAATAGGCATTAATCTCGGGCCGGTACGGCTGGTCAGGGATCTGAATGGCCAGCCGAATATTGTCGGCGACGGTATCAACGTGGCGCAGCGCGTAATGGGGTTTGCCCGTTCTGGTCAAATTCTTGTGTCACGTTCTTACTATGATGGCGCGGCACGACTTGCTCCGGAATATGCCGGGATGTTTGACTATCAAGGCTCGCGTACCGACAAGCATGTGCGTGCGCATGAGGTATATGCGATAGGCTATCCCGGAGAAAAAACCACAGAATCCATGGCTGCTGACGCAATGGCAAATCAGGAGTCAAGGACGCGCCAGATGTCGGGTATGATTCAGACGACCTGGAATAATGCAGCTGCCAAATTGGATGACCTGATCGGACAGAGCGTTCTGCATTTCAGACAGGCAGGAGGGCGGCAGCGCGCTATTTACCTTGCTGTTGTTGCCACGGTCTCAGCAGGTGTGCTTATTGTGTTGATTTCAAAACAGGCGTGGCATCACGACACTACCATTGTGCCAGATGGCACAGATAAACTGCTCATGGCTAGTGTCGCCCCATCTGCATCTGCTCCCGGCAACACGGCTGCGCAGAATTCCATCTCCAGTCGGCCAGCCGACATTGAGCATAAAAATGCCGATAAGCGGTTGAATGCCAAAACCGCCAACGCCCGGCTTCAATCCGAAATCGGGCTGCCGCGTCCAGCGTCGCAGCCAAAGACAAAGTCAGGCGATAACGTAAATTCATCCGGATCAACTTATCAAGTCGCTGACAATCAACCGGAACAAAATTCACATGCCATTCCGGATCGAATCACTGCTTCAAATAACCGGGCAGTTGCGGATAAAAAACCCGCCGTTACTCTGGAAAAGACCAGCCAACCCTCGTATATTTCCATCAATTGTGCGGAGGGGACGGAGGTGTTTATTGATAACGTGGCAAAAGGAAAAGTAGCAGCGTGGCCATTAAATCTGAAGGTTTACACGGGTAGGCACAGTGTTAGGGTGAACCACCCAAAATGGGGTAGTGCGGAGAAAATTGTGGTGACTGAGAGGGATAAAACCTTACAGTTGAAAACGGATTTTTGCGAGAAATGAAGACCGCTTATGAAGGGTCATCTTTGGTGATCAGGCGTATCAAAAACCAACATGGGCAGGCAAGATGATTAGCCATCTGGGGCGTTACGAGGTAATAGGCGAGCTGGGCCAGGGCGCGATGGGTATCGTCTATAGAGCCAAGGACCCGCTGATCGACCGTGTCGTTGCGATCAAGACCATTAGCCTGGGTTTTGCCCAGGAGGGCAAAGATGAATACGAGCAACGGTTTTATCAGGAAGCCAAAGCAGCCGGACGACTCAGCCACCCCAATATTGTAACAATTTACGATGTTGGCAAGAGTGGGGACGTCGCATACATTGCCATGGAATTTTTACATGGCCGGGAGTTACGTGACATCATGAACTCGGAGGGGCTGCTGGCAGTCGACCAGGTATTGGATATCGTCGCGCAAGTTGCCTCAGGTTTGGCCTACGCGCATGAACATGACATTGTGCACCGAGATGTAAAGCCGTCCAACATTATGGTGATACGGGATGGGCATATCAAGATCACTGATTTCGGCATCGCGCGCATGGCGTCAGCAGGGGTGCATACGCAAACTGGGATGGTGCTGGGTTCGCCAAAATATATGTCGCCTGAACAGGTGATGGGCAAAACGATAGATCAACGCTCCGATATTTTTTCGTTGGGTGTGATGCTGTATGAGATGCTCACCGGTATTGCCCCGTTCAATGGCGAGAACGTCAATGCCATCATGTACCAAACTCTGAATGCCGTGCCCCCGCCACCCAATTCGGTCAATGCCAAGGTACCGGAAATGATGAATTTCATTGTGGCGAAAGCATTGGCGAAAGGACTGGATGACCGGTATTTTGACGCCAGGGATTTTGCTACAGACTTGCGTGCCTGTCGCGATACCATGCCACGTTCGGGTAATCAACTGGATGTTGCGCCACCCGCCGGTGGCGAAAGAAAGCCACCGGAAGTTGTTTCAGTGTCCAGCAGTTCCGGACACTGGAGGGCTGACCAGGAAGAGGCAAAAACAGCCTCGGTAACGGGCCTATCCGTAGTGTTTGACTCAATGGCCGCGACGATGCGTTTAGCGGCGTTAACTGCTACCAGCGCAGATGTCGACGAGTTGTCCAAAACTTTCAGCATGCCGCGCCCGAGCGCCGAAGAGATTAAAATGGCAGCGCCAAAACCCGCAAATCAGCTTCTTATTTCCCCCATACTTCGACCTGCTACGTTACCTCAGCCGCCTGACCCACCGGCAAACAGTCGCGGCAACTTCATTTTGATTGTCGTTGTGGTGTTAATTTTGTTGCTCGCCATCGCTATATTGGTTCGCTGAGTTTCTTCACACCTTATGTTGGCATGCTGTGAAATAAAACCTTCCAGATGTTTCGCCTTGTTATTGGGCGTATTCCATTGCCTTGTGTTTTTGCTCGTATGGGTGACCGATATGCCGCTCTGGCTACAGCTAATATTGGCGCTGATAATTGTATTGAACGGTCTGTATACCCTGCACTGTCAGGTGTTGTTGCGAGGGTGCCCGGCTTGGCGGGCTTTTTCAATAGAAGGGGAAAAAATCAATATCAGTACTCGCGGAGGAGATGAGCTGGCAGGGGTGGTGCTGATAAAAACGCTGGTGACAATCTATTTCATCGTCTTGCGGGTTAGGCTGGACGATCGTTCCAAAACGATTTCTCAAATCATTTTTTTCGATGCGCTCCCTGCCGATACCTTTCGTGAATTGAGAACCCGGTTAAGATTGCTTTAGTAGTTGCTGGGTGTCAGCACGGTAGGCGTTGAATGCGCCAGAGTTGCCGGGTAATCCTTGCTGTAGTGTAAACCACGACTTTCGTGGCGAGACAGCGCGCTTTGCACGATCAGTTCTGCATTTAACAGCAGGTTACGAAGTTCAAGCAGATCTGAGCTGATGTGGAAATTCGCGTAATATTCTTCTATCTCTTTTTGCAGTAATTGGATGCGGTGTTGCGCACGCTGCAGGCGTTTGTTGGTTCGTACTATACCGACATAATCCCACATGAAATGACGTAATTCAGCCCAGTTGTGTGAAATGACGATCTGTTCGTCAGCATCTGTTACCTGGCTTTCGTCCCACGCTCTGGGTGTGGTTGTTTTAACCGATGGTTTGTTGAGAATGTCCCGTGCAGCGGCTTCGGCAAAAACCAAACATTCCAGCAAGGAATTGCTGGCCAGGCGGTTTGCACCATGCAGTCCGGTATAGGCAGTTTCGCCCACCGCATACAGGTTATCCACATCGGTGCGCGCGCTCAAGTCTGTCATTACCCCCCCGCATGTGTAATGTGCGGCAGGAACCACCGGAATGGGCTCCTTGCTGATATCAATGCCGAGAGAAAGGCAGCGTGCATAAATGGTTGGAAAGTGTTGTTGCAGAAATTCGACCGGTTGATGGGATATGTCCAGATAAACGCAATCCAGCCCATGTCTTTTCATTTCATAGTCTATCGCTCGTGCCACGATGTCGCGCGGGGCGAGATCGGCACGTTTATCGTAGCGCGGCATAAAACGCGTGCCGTCCGGTAATTTAAGAACGCCTCCCTCTCCACGCACTGCCTCGCTGATCAAAAAAGATTTGGCGTGCGGATGATACAAACAAGTGGGATGAAACTGGATGAATTCCATATTTGCCACACGGCAACCCGAGCGCCATGCCATGGCGATGCCATCTCCCGTGGCAGTGTCGGGATTGGTGGTGTAAAGATAGACTTTGTTATTGCCACCGGTAGCCAAAATAGTATTTTCGGCAACGATGGTGATTACTTCGTCAGTTAGACAATTCAGCGCATAAACACCATGACACCGATTTGCTGGTGGGGTGTTTTTCTTGCCGGTAATCAAATCAACCGACATGTGATTTTCCAATACAGTGATAGCCGGGTGTGACAGCACCCGTGCGACCAGCGTCTTTTGTATGACGTGGCCGGTCGCATCAGCCGCATGAATAATGCGACGTCGGCTATGCCCGCCCTCGCGGGTCAGGTGGTATCCCATATCACCAGTGCTGTCTCTGGTGAAAAGCACGCCTTGCTCTACTAGCCAATCAATGGCGGCTCTGCCATGCTCGACAACAAAGCGGGTCGCGGTTTCATCACACAAACCAGCACCTGCCAGTAGCGTGTCCTGAATATGGGCGTCCAGTGAATCTTCCCCGGACAGTACGGCGGCAATGCCGCCCTGCGCCCAGTCACTTGCGCCATCCAGCAAGGATTTTTTTGTAATCAGGCCGACTTTCTGCTGCTCTGCCAGTTTAAGCGCTAATGTCAGACCAGCCAGCCCGCTGCCTATAATCAAGGTGTCAAATTGCAGCAAATGGATTCTCGATGTATCAATGCCAAGGCGTTGACTATAGCAAAATTGGGAAGCATGCCGAGATTTTACTGGCATTAAAGCCTGCGTGAATTTGCCGCGTCCGCTGATGACATCATTAGAACCCGACTGACGGATTTGACGAGTAGCGGTTATACTTGCCGGGGGAGTAAGCAAACTCATACAATAACAATTGGAATAATCAGGGATGGCAGACCGGGAAGTCGATCAGCAGTTGGTAGAGCGCGTGCAGCGCGGTGACAAGCACGCCTTTGACTTACTGGTTTCCAAATATCAGCGCAGATTGGGCAGGCTGATTTCCCGCTTCATCCGGGATCCGGCTGAAGCTGAGGACGTGACTCAGGATGCCTTCATCAAGGCATATCGTGCGCTACCGGGGTTTCGTGGGGAAAGCGCGTTTTACACCTGGTTGTACCGGATCGGTATCAATACCGCCAAAAATTATTTGCTGGCAAACAAGCGCCGCGCACCAACCAGTACGCCATTTGACGCTGAAGAAGCCGAATCTTTTGAAGACGCCGGGCTGCTGCATGAGATGAACACGCCCGAGAATGAACTAATGAGTAAGCAGGTTGTCGATGTCGTGCAGGCGTCGTTACAGCAGTTGCCGGAGGATTTGCGCAGTGCTTTGACACTGCGTGAAATTGAGGGGTTGAGTTATGAGGAAATTGCAAGCGTGATGAATTGCCCTATAGGTACGGTGCGTTCCAGGATTTTTAGGGCGCGCGAAGCGGTAGCTGAAAATTTACGCCCATTGTTGGAAACAAGCAAACGTAACAGATGGTGAATTATGAAAGATAAAATTTCCGCACTGATAGACGGTGAGTTGTTTGAAGACGAGACAGAACTTGTTTTCGATAGAATCAAACGTAATGCAAATACTCATCAAGACTGGACGATTTATCATTTGATTGGAGATGTACTCCGACAGCCTGATCACATACATCGCGACATTAGTGCCAAGATCAGCATAGCCATGCAGAGCGAGCCGACCGTGTTGGCGCCGCGCGGTCGCGTACTAAAACAAAAAGCACGTATGTTTGCCTTGTCCGCAGCAGCTTCCGTACTGGCGCTCGCGGTGGTCGCATGGATGTCTTCCCAGATATCTCCTGAAGCTTCATCGCAAGTGGCCATGCAACAAACCGCTACACAGCCGGTTAATTCGCAACTTCAAGCTAGCTCCAGCGATTATTTGTTGGCGCATCAAGAGTTTTCGCCAAGTACCGATATGAATGGCGGGGCAGCTTATATTCGCACCGTCAACTTTAGTCCTGAGGATAAGTAGCGATGAAGTTATGCTTGGCCGTACTTGGCCTATTATTGGCTGGTAGTGTTTATGCTGAAGAAGAAAAATCCAGTTATGACTGGCTGAAGATGGTTACTTTGGCGGCGCACCAGACGGATTACAGCGGCGTGTTTGTGTACCAATATGATAATCAGGTTGAAACTTCGCTTATTTCACATATTGTCGGACCAGATAGTGAATATGAAAAAATTGAAAGTCTGGATGGCCCTAGGCGTGAGATTGTTCGACATCACGGGCAAGCTTGGTGCATCACCGATCAGAAAGTGGTGCAACTAAATAGCAGGCTTGCACGTGGTGGGCTCTCATTTATATTGCCGGAACAGTTACCTGCACTCAGCGCTAATTACCAAGTCGAAGAAATAGGCGTAGAACGCGTGGCGGGTTATGCCAGCCAGGTCGTTCTGCTCAAACCCAGAGATAACTTGCGTTATGCCCACAAAATCTGGGTCTATTCAACATCAGGGTTACCGTTAAGAACCGCAGTGTTGGACGATAGAAATCAATTAGTGGAGCAATATACATTCACCCAGTTAAAAATGGGCAACGAGGTGGATCACACCTGGATTTCGTCGCTTAACGCGCCAGATATCAATAGCGCAAGTGCCAAAGATCCTGATGCGGAAAAAATCAGCAAGTTCGCTGACAGTGGTTGGGTGGTGGATGGTATACCGGCAGGATTTACAAAAATTATGGAGGTTCAGCGTCCTATGCATGGTCGGCATATGCCAGTCACACAGTTAGTGTTCTCTGACGGGCTGGCGGCATTTTCCGTATTCATAGAGCTGCTGGAGGTTGATCAAGATGAGGTGGAAGGCTTATCCAGCAGGGGCGCAGTAAATCTGTATCACAGGCAAGTAGACAATCATCTGTATACGGTAGTCGGCGAAGTACCGCCGCGTACCGTTATGCAAGTGCTTGACTCAATTCGTTACAACGGCAGATAGAAATGCTTGAAACACGCGCCATTGTTGTGCATACCGACAAATTGATTACGCTGGTTAAAGTTAATCAGGGAGGCGGCTGTGAGCAGTGTAATTGGCAGGGATGCGGGAGCGGTAAGCTGGCGCAATTATTTTGCAGTAAGCCGCGCCAGTTTGAGGTGACAAATCCAATCGACGCCAAAGTTGGTGACGATGTGGTTGTCTCGATTGCTGAAGGATCTGTGTTACGCGGAATAGGTTTGGTCTACCTGTTACCTCTATCGTTTTTGATGGCGGGAGTGATGTTAACCAGCTTGATTACTTCCGAAGAACATCAGGATATTTACATTGCCATAGGTGCAATAGCTGGTTTGACATTCGGACTATTTTTAACAAAATGGATTGCCGTTCATTGTACTGGGCGGCAAGCTCGGCCATATATAACGCAACTGTGGCATGAAAAATGGGGTAATTGAATCCAGGTTATATCTTGTATTGATCCCCGCATCATTCTGAACTGCTTAATTATAATGTGTTGAAAATTTTGAATTGGTAGCGCTGTCATATTTGCCACACTATTACGTGCATTTTTATATTATTTTTAGAGAGAGCCCTATGCTGAAAAAACTGACCAGTCTGACCATGTTGATCACAGGCGCAATTTTGAGCTTGTCAGTACATGCCAGAGAATTGCCGGATTTTACCGGGCTGGTTGAAAAACAGGGCCCGGCAGTGGTAAATATCAGCACCACCATCATTTCTCACAATACTCAGGAGACGCCAAGCCAGCCAGAAGGTGACCCTTTTAATGAATTTTTCCGCCGGTTTGGGCCGCAGGCGCCACGCGAACAGGATTCACAGTCTTTAGGGTCTGGTTTTATCATCAGTGCAGATGGCTACATCATGACCAATGCGCATGTGGTGGATAGTGCCGACAGGATTACGGTGCGTTTGACCGACAAGCGTGAGTTTCGCGCCAAAGTGATCGGAGCCGATAAACGTACTGATGTTGCGCTGTTGAAAATCGAAGCAAATGGCCTGCCAAAAATAATTGTAGGGGAGCCAAATAAACTCAAGGTGGGCGAATGGGTAGTGGCAATAGGCTCGCCGTTCGGTTTCGATAACAGTGTGACTGCCGGCATCGTGAGCGCTAAAGGAAGATCTCTACCGCAAGATAATTTTGTGCCGTTTATACAAACCGATGTGGCAGTCAACCCGGGAAATTCCGGTGGGCCATTGTTTAGTATGGACGGTGATGTAGTGGGTATCAATTCACAGATTTATACCCGCTCTGGCGGATTCATGGGCCTGGCTTTTGCCATCCCGATTGATGTGGCAATGGAAGTAGCTGACCAACTTCGTGAAACTGGCAAAGTGACACGCGGGAAGATCGGTGTAACGATCCAGGAGTTAACGCGAGAACTGGCCGACTCATTTGGTTTGAGTAACCCCAATGGCGCTCTGATCAGTAGTGTTGAAAAAGATGGGGCGGCAGATAAAGCCGGTATTGAAGCAAGTGATGTCATACTGAAATTTGATGGGAAACCGGTAACCAGTTCTGCAGATTTACCGCGCTTGGTAGCCGCGACCAAACCCGGCAGTAAAGTAGTCATCGATTTATGGCGTAAAGGTGCTGCCAAGCAAGTCACCGTGGTCATTGCGGAAATGCTGGAAGAGAATAAGCAGGCGCACAACGGCAAGAAACCTGCTGACGATGGAGTCGAGCTGATTGCGCGGCTTGGGATTTCTGTGAGTGAATTGAACAAACAGCAATTGCAAGAACTGGAGATCGATGGCGGACTGCTGGTGGAGGACGTAAAAGGCTCGGCCGCACGGGCAACCGGTTTGCAACATGGCGATTTATTACTGGCAATCGGTAATATATCAATCCATTCCTTGGCGCAATTCAACGACATTATCAAACAGACTCCGAAAGGACGTAACGTAGCCCTCTTGGTGCGACGTGGCGACAGCGCTTCATACATAGCGATCAAGCTGGACGATAAGTAACACAATTCTGCATACCCCCGCCTAAATGGGCTAGAATTCGCGCTTTGCGAGCTCGCTCCATTGGCGGGGATTTTATTTTGAACTCCATGCAGCTAATCCGTAATTTCTCCATCATTGCTCACATAGACCACGGCAAATCCACCTTAGCAGATCGCATCATTCAGTTATGTGGCGGGCTTTCAGATCGTGAAATGGAAGCACAAGTACTCGATTCGATGGATTTGGAACGCGAACGCGGCATAACCATTAAAGCGCAAACTGCGGCTCTGAATTACAAGGCGCTGGACGGCCAAATCTACAATCTCAATCTGATCGACACACCCGGACACGTCGATTTTTCCTACGAAGTGTCACGTTCGTTATCAGCCTGCGAAGGCGCTTTGCTGGTGGTAGATGCCTCGCAAGGCGTGGAAGCACAGACAGTGGCAAACTGCTATACCGCACTGGATTTGGGCGTTGAAGTCGTGCCGGTTTTGAACAAGATCGACTTGCCTTCAGCGAATCCGGAGAATGCCATTGAAGAGATCGAAGACGTAATCGGTATCGATGCCCAAAATGCCACGCGCTGTTCAGCCAAAACCGGTGAAGGCGTCCGGGATGTACTGGAGGCATTGATCGTGCGTGTACCGGCGCCACAGGGTAATGCAGACCTACCTTTGCAGGCACTGATTATCGACTCGTGGTTTGACAATTATGTGGGTGTGGTGATGTTGGTGCGGGTGATCAATGGTGCCCTGAGGCCCAAAGAGAAAATTTTACTGATGGCTACTGGTGCACAACATACGACAGAACACATCGGCGTATTCACACCCAAATCCGAGTCCCGTGAAATATTGAGTGCGGGGCAAGTTGGCTTCGTGATTGCCGGAATTAAAGAGCTGAAAGCAGCCAAGGTTGGCGACACTGTCACTCACCAAATAAAGCCGACACATGAGGCACTGTCCGGTTTCAAAGAAGTCCAGCCGCAGGTGTTTGCGGGTTTGTTTCCGGTGGAGTCAAATCAATATGAGGCATTGCGCGACTCGTTGGAAAAATTGAAACTGAATGACGCTGCGTTGCGCTATGAGCCGGAAATGTCGCAAGCGTTGGGGTTCGGTTTTCGTTGTGGCTTTTTGGGTTTACTGCATATGGAAATCGTGCAGGAACGCCTTGAGCGCGAGTTCGATATGGATTTGATCACAACTGCGCCTACCGTGATTTATCAGGTATTGCAAAGAGATGGTATGTTGTTGACGGTCGATAACCCCGCCAAAATGCCGGATCCATCCAGGATTGAAGAAATCCGTGAGCCGATCGTTACGGTTAATCTTTATATGCCGTCAGAGTATGTTGGTTCGGTGATTACCCTGTGTACGCAAAAACGCGGCTCACAAATAAATATCAATTATCACGGAAAGCAAGTGATGCTGGTGTATGAAATGCCGATGGCGGAAATCGTGCTGGATTTTTTTGACAAGCTCAAATCAGTATCGCGCGGTTACGCATCTATGGACTACGAATTCAAGGAGTATCGTGCCGCAGATGTGGTCAAGGTGGATATGTTAATTAATAGCGAGAAAGTCGATGCACTGTCGGTGATTGTGCACCGTGCCAATAGTCAGTATCGTGGGCGTGAAGTGGCAGCCAAAATGCGTGAGCTCATTCCCCGACAAATGTACGATGTGGCGATTCAGGCGACCATCGGCTCGAATATTATTGCTCGCGAGAATGTAAAAGCCATGCGCAAAAATGTATTAGCAAAATGCTATGGCGGTGATATTTCGCGCAAGAAAAAATTGCTGGAAAAGCAGAAGGCAGGAAAGAAACGCATGAAGCAAGTGGGTAGTGTGGAAATTCCACAAGAAGCATTTTTGGCGATTTTGCGTGTAGACGACTAGGGAATTTCAATGGATTTTTCACTGATTATGTTTGTGTTGTTGCTGGTTACTGGCGGTGTCTGGATATTGGACCAATTTATTTTTCGGCCCAAGCGAGCTGTCGAGCAGGACGAACCTTGGTGGATTGAATATGCAAAAAGTTTTTTCCCGGTGATTTTGGTGGTTTTCTGCATACGTGCATTTTTAGCCGAGCCTTTCAAAATTCCTTCTGGTTCGATGATCCCAACGCTCCAGATAGGGGATTTTATTTTAGTCAATAAATTCACTTACGGTGTACGTCTGCCCATCATCAATCAAAAAATCATTCCATTAAATGATCCAAAGCGTGGTGATGTGATGGTATTCCATTATCCGGAAAATCCATCCGTGGACTATATTAAGCGTGTTATTGGCGTGCCGGGAGACGTAATTGAGTATCGCAATAAACGCCTGACGATTAACGGTGTGGAGCAACAGCAAAAGGCGGATGGTGATTATAACTATGTGGAAAGCGGCTTGAATTTTGTGCATACCGAAAGGCGAATTGAAGATTTGGACAAGCATGGGCATGCCGTGCTGATAAATCCAGAAATGCCGGATGTGCATTTGGGTTCGGTTGCAGAGTTCAAGGGAAAGGGAAACTGTAGTTACGACGAAACCAAGGTAGAATGTAAAGTCCCGGAAGGGCAATATTTTATGATGGGCGATAACCGGGATAACAGCCGTGATAGCCGTTATTGGGGTTTTGTGCCGGATGATTTGATCGTCGGAAAAGCTTTTTTGGTTTGGATGAACTTTTCCGATTTGAAGCGCGTGGGTTTATCGATCAACTAAAGCGTATAGGATCAGGAGCGAATAAACTATGGATAAAATAATGCAGGTAAAACAACGAGGCTTGAGTTTTAGCGGATTTATTTTCGGCGCGTTCGTGGTGGTTTTGCTGGGTATTTTTAGCCTGAGGCTTGTTCCTGCGTATGTACAAAATGCGGAGATTCAAGCTACGTTTACCGCGATTGCTAATGACCCGGACATGCAAAAGGCGACTCCGCATGACATACGTGAATCATTCAATCGACGCTCTTCGGTTAATGACATCAAGGCAATCAAGGCAGAAGACATTGACATCTCCAGCGACAATGGCAAGCCGGTATTAAGCGCAACTTACTCGGTCAAAATCCCCGTAGGTGGCAATATCAGCCTCTATCTGGAGTTCAATCCCAGCAGTGCAAAATAGTCAAGACAGTGAATTGCTTTGCAAGCGGTTGGGACACAAATTCAATAATCCTCAATTGCTGCAACGCGCCCTGACCCATCGAAGTTTTGCCGCAGATCACAATGAGCGCCTGGAGTTCCTGGGTGATAGCGTGCTCGGTTGTATCATCGCCCAGCATCTTTTCAATGAGTTTCCGCAGCTAAGCGAGGGCGAGTTGTCGCGGTTGCGTTCGAATCTGGTCAGAGAAGAAACACTGGTGATACTAGCGCAGCAACTCAATCTCGGTAGTTATGTGAAGCTGGGTGAAGGTGAGCGAAAAAGTGGTGGATTTCGCCGCCCTTCGATTTTGGCAGATGCGCTGGAAGCTCTGTTTGGCGCGGTTTTTCTGGATGCAGATTTTACGGCGGCAAAAAAAGTGGTGCTGGATTTGTTCGTACCCTATTTGGCTTCGGTAGATGTGCAAATTCTGGACAAAGATCCAAAGACATTGTTACAGGAATATCTGCAGGGCAAGCGTATCCCGTTACCCGTCTATACAATCACCGCCACGCAAGGTGACGCGCATGCACAGCTGTTTCAAGTGCTATGTACTATTCCAGCCCTTAAGATTTCTGTGCATGGCAAAGGTAACAGCCGCCGAAATGCCGAGCAGCAAGCCGCGCTTGCGGCGTACCAGGTCATTGGGATCAAGCCATGACAGGGCAACAACAAATGCAGGATTTTCGTAGTGGTTTCATCGCAATTGTTGGTCGGCCTAATGTGGGTAAATCTACTTTGCTCAATCACCTGATTGGGCAAAAAATCAGTATTACTTCACGCAAAGCACAAACGACCCGACATCGAATCAACGGAATTTTCACCGATACGAACACACAGTTTGTGTTTGTCGATACACCCGGTTTTCAAACTAAGCATTTGAATGCCTTAAATCGCGGTATGAATCGTGTTGTCATCAGCAGCCTTCGTGATGTACAGGTGGTTATTTATGTACTTGAAGCACTGTGTTATGACGAACGCGATCAGGGAATACTCAAGTTGTTGCCGGATAATCGCCCTGTTGTGCTGGTTATCAACAAAATAGACGCAGTGGCGGATAAGGGACAGTTATTTACCTTTGCCGAGCGTATTGCCAAAGATTTCAAGTTTGCCGACATTGTGCCGGTGAGCGCAAAATTGGACAGCAAGCTGGATGAATTACGTGTGACACTGCGGCAGTATTTGCCGCTGGGCGAGTTGATATATGATGCAGATGATGTTACCGATCGCAGCGAAAAATTTTTGGCGGCAGAAATTTTACGTGAAAAAATATTCCGTTTTACTGGCGATGAACTGCCATATTCAACCAGCGTACTGATTGAACAATTTAAAATGGAAGGCAAATTGCGACGTATCCATGCTGCCATTCTGGTTGATCGGGAAGCGCATAAAGCGATGTTGATTGGCAAGAAAGGTGAGAAGCTCAAGGAAATAGCTACTCAGGCAAGATTGGATATGGAAAAACTGTTTGATGGAAAAGTATTTCTCGAGGTGTTTGTGAAATTACGCAGTGGCTGGGCGGATGACGAACGCGTGTTACGCAGCCTGGGTTACGAATGACCATAACAAATCAGCGCAACAGACTGCAAGATGAATTGGCAATCGTTTTGCACAGTTATCCATTCCGCGAAACCAGCTTGATTCTCGATGTGTTCAGCCGCCAGCATGGCCGCCTGGCAATTGTGGCCAGAGGTGCGCGACGTGCCAAATCAAGCTTGCGTGGCGTATTAAGGAGTTTCCAGCCATTGCTTCTGAGTTGGTTTGGCAAAGGCGAAGTGCGTACCCTGCACAGTGCCGAATGGCAGGGTGGGCAACCTTGTTTGCAGGGGACTGCATTGATGTGCGGATTTTATTTAAATGAACTATTACTGAATTTACTGGCACGTGATGATCCGCATGAGCAATTATTCGACTACTATCGTGCAACCCTGTATCGCCTTGCGCATGAGCACGATCATGCGGCAACGTTACGCTGCTTTGAAAAACACTTGCTACAGGAATTGGGTTATACAGTTGTGCTGGATCGTGAAGCGCAGAACGGCAGATTGATACAGGCTGAGATCTGCTATCGCTATGTGGTGGAACAAGGGGCGCAGCCGGGCGATGCCACAGCCCAGCCAGGTATGACAGTGCAGGGTAAGACACTGCTTGATATGGCTGCCGATGAGTATGTGGATCCGACTACTATTCAGCAAAGCAAACAGTTGATGCGACTATTACTGAACCACTATCTGGACGGCAAGACCCTGCACACGCGAGAATTGATTAAGGATTTGCCAAAACCATGATTAAGCTCGGACTGAACATTGACCACGTCGCCACGCTAAGACAAGTGCGTGGCGCACCTTATCCCAATCTGGTGCGTGCGGCACTATTGGCAGAATCCGCCGGTGCAGATGCAATCACTTTACATTTGCGTGAAGATCGTCGACATATTCAAGACCGCGATGTCGAAGTGCTGCGGGACATGCTGCAAACACGCATGAATCTGGAAAGTGCCGTGACGGACGAAATGATTAATATTGCGCTGCGTGTAAAGCCGCATGATTTGTGCCTGGTGCCAGAACGCCGTGAAGAGTTGACCACCGAGGGTGGGCTGGATGTGCTGCGCTATTTCGACAGTATCAAGGCAGTTTGTGAACGATGTGCAGCGGCGGGAATTCGCGTGTCACTGTTTATTGACCCGGAGCAAAAGCAAATTGATGCCGCGCGTTTAACCGGCGCGCCTATAGTAGAGCTGCATACCGGTAAATACGCCGCAGCAGATAGCGTGCCGGAACGGCAACACGAACTGGCCAGAATAAGTAATGCGGCCAGCCATGCTCATGCACAGGGTTTGCAAGTGAATGCCGGGCATGGCCTGAATTATCACAACGTCCAATCAATAGTCGCTATCCCGAATTTACTGGAGCTCAATATCGGACATGCCATTATTGCCGAGTCCTTATTCATCGGGCTGGAAGCGGCAGTGCAAAAGATGAAAATATTACTCGCAGGGCTATCTTGATTCACGGCATAGGCACTGACATCGTCGAATGTGCGCGTTTTGAGCAATTACTGTCTCGATATGGCGAGCGGCTTGCCAAGCGGCTGTTGAGCATTCAAGAGTTATCCGGTTTTTATGCCAGCCCCAATCCGTCCCGCTTTCTTGCCAAACGCTTTGCCGCAAAAGAAGCTTTTGCCAAAGCCGTGGGCAGCGGACTGCGCGCACCGGTCAGTTTGACCCGCATCAGTGTCATGCACAATGGCTTGGGCAAACCACTGTTGCAGTTTGATGAGTTACTGCATAGGTATTTAGCCCAGTTAGGTATAGGCGCTCACCATCTGTCCATCAGTGATGACAGTAGCAGCATCGTCGCCTTCGTTGTGCTGGAAGTCACCTGAAAAAAATAATGAGGTAACCATGAGTTTAGGCCCGGTGATGCTGGATTTGCTTGGTACGCAACTAACGCCTCAAGAGGAAGAAAAATTGCATCACCCGCTGGTCGGCGGGGTAATTTTATTTGCGCGTAATTATGAGAGCACCAGCCAGCTCGCCGCGCTGACTGCTGCAATTCATGCAGTACGCAGCCCGTCACTATTAATTGCCGTCGATCATGAGGGTGGTCGGGTACAACGTTTTCGTGTTGGGTTCACTAAAATTCCCCCCATGCGGGATCTGGGAAAAATATGGGATATTAATCCACGCCGTGCGCGTCATCTGGCACAACAAGCCGGTTATGTTTTAGCTGCCGAGTTGCGCGGTTGCGGTGTTGATTTCAGCTTCACGCCTGTATTGGATATGGATTACGGGAAAAGCAGCGTCATTGGTGATCGTGCATTTCATGCCGATCCACAAGCGATTGCCGAGCTTGCGCATAGCTTGTTGCTTGGGCTGAAACAGGGCGGCATGCACTCGGTAGGCAAACATTTCCCCGGACATGGCTTTGTCAGCGCCGATTCACATCTGGATATACCCGTGGATGACAGGGCGTTTGTTGATATTGAGTTGGCGGACATCATCCCGTTTGAACAAATGATTCATTATGGATTGACAGCTGTGATGCCGGCACATGTCATTTATCCAAAAGTGGATAGTCAACCCGCCGGGTTCTCGCCGATCTGGCTGAAAAAAATTTTACGTGACCAGTTAGGCTTTACAGGCTGCATTTTCAGCGATGATTTGAGTATGCAGGGTGCCGCTGTTGCCGGTGGTATCGTACAGCGTGCTGAAGCTGCGCTAAATGCGGGTTGCGATATGGTGCTGGTATGCAATGACCCTGAATCAGTGGACGAACTATTACAAAATCTTCACTGGGAAATGCCCGCTGCCAGCCGCGCACGTCTAGCATTGATGCGCGGTAAGGCGCAGCCAGATTCACTAGCCAGACTGCATGAACAGTCCGGCTTCCTTAAAGCCTTGGAAGAGGTGGTTGCCATTGGCATAGGCAATCAAGAACTGCCGTGGGCTTAGCCGTGAGGATGAATCAGGTATGCTGACACTACCGTATATATCAGCACTTAAGCCTTTAAATACGCACCATGAAGTCAAACAGGCCGGGGTAAAGTCGGCTGGTTTAGGCAGTGGAGATGTTATAATCTTGACAACGGCATTCAGCTTAATAAGCGCGAAAGTGGCGGAATTGGTAGACGCACTGGATTTAGGTTCCAGCGCCGCAAGGCGTGAGAGTTCGAGTCTCTCCTTTCGCACCATCAAAATTCAACTTTAATCTCAAGGAAATTGCAGTATGTCTACCATAGAAACTGTAAACGCTTTAGAGCGACGCCTGAATGCGTCCATACCCCGGCAAGTGATACAAAACGGAGTGGCGAATCGCTTGCAGCAGATAGGCCGTACGGCAAAAATTGCCGGTTTTCGTCCGGGTAAAATCCCCGCTAAAATTCTGGAACGGCATTATGGTGTAGAGGCGCATCAGGAAGTCATGGACGATGTGCTGCAACGTTTTTTTGCGCATGAAGCTAAAGAAAATAAACTGCGTGTAGCGGGCTACCCCCAATTTGAAATCAAGCCAGCTGACCCCGCAGATGAAAAGATCGAATTCAGTGCGACATTCGAAATATATCCGGATGTTGAAGTAGGTGACTTATCAAGTGAAGAGGTGGTACGTACGAATTATGAGTTAACTGATGATGACGTGGATTACACCATCGCCAAGTTGCGCAAACAACGCAGTATTTTCGTTATTGCCGAGCGTCAGGCACAAAACGAAGATCAGGTGAACATTGATTTTACCGGAAAGTTGGACGGCGTCGCGTTTGCCGGTGGCGAGGCAAAAAATTACCTGGTGGTATTAGGCGCTGGTCGCATGTTACCTGACTTTGAAAAGGCAATTATCGGTATGAAGGCTGGTGAAACCAAATCGTTCGAGATGACCTTCCCGGAAAATTATCACGGCAAAGAAGTGGCGGGAAAACAAGTCACTTTCACCGTTACCTTAAACAAGGTTGAGGCTCCTCAATTACCGGAGTTGAATGCTGATTTTGTAAAATCAGTTGGGGTTACAGATGGAGATACGGGCAAATTGAAGATTGAGATTCGCAAAAATTTGCAGCGTGAGCTGGAGCGTAGATTGAATATACGTAATAAAGAGGCGGCAATGGAGGCATTGCTCAAAGTAACCCATTTTGATGTGCCGCGAACCTTGGTTGAAAACGAATCGAATAATTTGATGCAACAAACTACCCGTGACATGGAAGAGCGCGGGATGAAAATGGCGGGCATGCAATTGCCTCTTGAATCTTTCAAAGAGCAAGCCATAAAGCGAGTTCGATTGGGGCTGATTTTGGCTTTTCTTGTGTATAAACATGCTTTATATGCCGAGCTGGAACAAGTTAAGGCAATGATCAGGCGGTATGCGGAGAGTTTCGACGAACCTGAGCAAGTGATACGTTGGTACGAAACCGATACCAAACGCAGACAGGAAGTCGATAATTTAGTTATTGAGGATAATGTGGTCGCATGGGTGATGGGGCAAGTTAAGGTAACGGAAAAAACTGCGGTATTTGCTGAACTGATGGGGGGCGCATAAATTATGCTGAATGATCTTGCTCCGCAAAATATCGGCTTGATTCCGATGGTGGTTGAAACCAGCGGGAGGGGTGAACGGGCCTATGACATTTATTCACGATTGCTCAAAGAACGTGTGGTATTTCTGGTTGGAGAGGTGAACGACCATGTGGCGAACCTGATCGTTGCGCAAATGTTGTTTCTCGAATCCGAGAACCCCGATAAAGATATACATTTATACATCAATTCGCCAGGCGGTTCGGTAACTGCGGGTATGGCAATTTACGATACGATGCAGTTCATAAAACCTGATGTCAGTACGCTCTGTATTGGTCAGGCTGCCAGCATGGGCGCGTTTTTATTGACTGCGGGTGAGAAGGGCAAGCGCTTTTGTTTACCTAATTCACGCGTCATGATACATCAGCCATTAGGCGGTTTTCGCGGGCAGGCTTCTGATATTGAAATTCATGCCAGAGAGATTTTGTATTTAAAACAAAAGCTCAATCAGATATTGGCGCAACACACCGGGCAATCTGTCGAAACGATAGAGCGGGATACGGATCGTGACAATTTTCTGAGTGCGTCTGATGCGGTTCAATATGGGCTGATTGATCAAGTGCTGGAAAAACGTTCTTGATGAACCCAATATCGCTGCCGATAACTTGATGGAAGGTTAGTGAGATGACTAGCAATAAAAAACCAGGCGATAACCTGCTCTACTGTACGTTCTGCGGAAAAAGCCAGCATGAGGTGCGCAAGTTGATTGCAGGACCGTCTGTATTCATATGTGATGAGTGCATCACGCTATGTACAGATATCATGCGCGAAGAAATCCTGAATGATGAAACTAAAGCAAACAAGGATGACTTACCTGTCCCCAAAGATATTTGCGCCGCATTGGATGAGTACGTGATTGGCCAGGAACAAGCCAAAAAAATTCTGTCAGTGGCTGTGTATAACCATTACAAACGACTGAAGAGTAGTGATAAAGATGGCGTTGAACTGGCCAAGAGCAACATTTTACTGGTCGGGCCAACTGGTTCCGGTAAAACTCTGCTGGCGCAGACGCTGGCACGCTTGCTGGACGTTCCTTTCGTGATGGCTGATGCGACAACATTAACTGAGGCGGGGTATGTTGGGGAAGACGTCGAGAATATTATCCAGAAATTGCTGCAATCATGTGATTACGATGTGGAAAGAGCGCAACGCGGTATAGTCTATGTAGATGAGATAGATAAAATTTCACGCAAATCGGACAACCCATCTATAACACGCGATGTTTCCGGTGAGGGGGTGCAACAGGCCTTACTCAAACTGATTGAGGGCACCAAGGCGTCTATCCCGCCGCAAGGCGGGCGTAAGCACCCCAACACAGAATTCCTGCAAGTTGATACCACAAATATTTTGTTTATTTGTGGTGGTGCGTTTGATGGCTTGGAGAAAGTTATTCGCAATCGTTCTGAAAAAATGGGTATTGGTTTTGGCGCAACAATCAACAGTAAAACAAAATCCAACACCAGTGAAACCTTGCGCGGTGTTGAGCCTGAAGACCTGATAAAATTCGGATTGATACCGGAATTTGTAGGCCGCCTGCCAGTCGTTGCAACGCTGGAAGAACTGGATGAAGCGGCTTTAGTGAAAATTCTGACTGAACCAAAAAATGCGCTGACCAAGCAGTATAAAAAACTGTTTGCGATGGAAAACGTGGACCTGGAATTTCGTGATGGGGTATTGCTGGTAATCGCGCGAAAAGCACTTGCGCGAAAAACGGGTGCGCGAGGCTTGCGTTCCATACTTGAGCATGCGCTGCTGGATGTAATGTTTGATTTGCCTTCAATCGATAATGTCAACAAAGTGGTATTGGATGAGGCTGCGCTAACCGGAGAAATAAAACCTATCGTAATATATGCAGACACACCCAAGGCCGCATGACGGTTGTTTGCAGCAGTTTGGCAATAAATCAGTTGTTTTAACCGGAAATCTTGTGACGATGCGGGGCGCTTGAATTATATTGAGGAACCCCCATCTAACCTTGCGATCATTGAAAAGGTTATATTATGTTTGAACAAGATGCCAAAAATATTCCAACCGTAACCAATCTATACCCGCTATTGCCTTTGCGCGATGTTGTGGTATTTCCGCACATGGTTATTCCCCTATTTGTCGGTCGTTCCAAGTCTATTAAGGCGTTGGAAACGGCGATGGAAGCGGGTAAAGGCATCGTGTTGGTGGCGCAGAAATCAGCTGCCAAAGATGATCCGGCCATTGATGATTTGTACGACATTGGTAGCATGGCGAATGTGTTGCAGATGCTCAAGCTTCCCGATGGCACTGTTAAAGTGCTGGTCGAAGGTATCCAGCGAGTGAGTGTGATACGCGTGTTTGATGCAAGCAATCACTTTGATGCCGAGGTAGAAATTCTTCCGGTAGAAGAGGGTGCGAGCAGCGAGTCCGAAGCGATGCGCCGTGCGCTGTATGCGCAGTTTGATCAGTATGTAAAACTCAATAAAAAAATTCCGCCGGAAATTCTGACCTCATTGGCTGGCATTGATGATGCTGGTCGGCTTGCCGATACCATTGCGGCGCATTTGCCACTCAAGCTTGAACAAAAACAAGAAGTACTCGAAATTGTGGAGATACGCAAACGCCTTGAGCATTTGCTGGGCCTGTTGGAAGCGGAGATCGACATCTTGCAGGTTGAAAAACGCATCCGGGGACGGGTCAGAAGGCAGATGGAAAAAAGTCAGCGCGAATACTATCTGAATGAACAAGTGAAGGCGATTCAGAAAGAATTGGGCGAGGGCGAAGAGGGTGCTGATCTTGAAGAAGTGGAAAAAAAGATCAAAGCCGCGCATATGCCCAAGGAAGCGCGTAGCAAGGCTGAGGCTGAGCTGAGAAAGCTGAAAATGATGTCGCCCATGTCTGCCGAAGCGACAGTCGTGCGTAACTACATTGACGTGCTGATTGGACTGCCATGGAAAAAGAAAACAAAAATCAGCGGCGACCTCAAAAATGCCGAAGTAGTTCTGGAGGCGGATCACTATGGGCTGGACAAAGTCAAGGAACGCATCCTGGAATATTTGGCCGTACAGCAACGTGTGGATAAATTAAAAGCGCCGATTTTGTGTCTGGTCGGGCCACCCGGTGTAGGAAAAACTTCTTTGGGCCAGTCGATTGCACGTGCCACTAACCGTAAATTTGTACGCATGTCTTTGGGTGGCGTACGTGATGAGTCGGAAATACGGGGGCATAGGCGTACCTACATAGGTTCCATGCCAGGTAAAATCCTGCAAAACATGGCCAAGGTCTCGGTAAAGAATCCATTGTTCTTGTTGGATGAGGTGGACAAGATGGGCATGGATATGCGCGGTGACCCGTCCTCTGCCTTGCTGGAAGTTTTGGATCCGGAACAGAACAGTACGTTTGTAGACCATTACGTTGAAGTGGAATATGATCTTTCAGATGTGATGTTTGTTGCCACTGCGAATACGCTCAATATTCCTGATGCATTGCTGGATCGTATGGAAATCATTCACGTTTCCAGTTATATGGAAGACGAGAAAATCAATATTGCCACACGTTATCTGGTTCCTAAAGTGCTCAAGAATAATGGCCTGAAGCAGGAGGAGATTAATATTTCCGAGACTGCGTTGCGGGACATCGTCCGTTACTATGTGCGCGAAGCCGGTGTGCGCGGCCTGGAGCGTGAAATCTCCAAAATTTGCCGCAAGGTGGTGAAGTCCTTATTGCTTAAGGATCGTGACAGCAAGGTGGTTATTAATTCACGCAATCTGGATAAATATCTCGGTGTGCGACGTCACACTTACGGTGTCGCCGAAAAAAATAACCAGATCGGACAGGTAACTGGCTTGGCATGGACCGAAGTAGGGGGTGAATTGCTCACGATTGAGACGGTCGTATTGCCCGGTAAAGGCAAAACCACCACCACCGGTAAGCTCGGTGATGTGATGCAAGAATCCATTCAGGCCGCGTTGAGTGTGGTGCGTAGTCGTGCCAAAAGGCTGGGCATAGATGAAGAGTTTTACCAGAAAATTGATTTGCACATACATTTGCCAGAAGGCGCGACTCCCAAGGATGGGCCGAGTGCGGGCATAGGAATGTGCTGCGCAATGGTGTCCGCCTTGACCGGGATTCCGGTGCGAGCCGATGTCGCCATGACGGGGGAGATTACTTTACGCGGTGAGGTGTTGGCAATTGGTGGATTGAAAGAGAAGCTCCTGGCAGCGCAACGTGGCGGCATCAAAACAGTGTTGATACCGGAGGAAAACATTAAGGATTTAGTTGAAATTCCTGACAACATCAAGAATAAGCTGGAGATATATCCAGTTAAATGGATTGATCAGGTGTTGGAAAAAGCACTTGAGCGCAATCCGGAGCCACTTCCGGAAAATCCGGACAAGCTGTCAGTGGTTGGTTTAGCTGCAGAAGTCAAGCAGCCAGACGTGGTTTTTGTGACTAAGCATTAAACCGAAATGGTTTTACTGCCGGTATATGACAATACCTGAAATTTTTTCAGTAAGTGCTTGACCAAAGTTACGCAGCCTTGATATAAAGCCGTTGCAGGGCTTTTCCTGTTTTCCAGACCAATAAAACAAAGGGGACTTACGTGAATAAATCTGATTTGATTGACGCAATAGCAAAATCTTCTGATATTTCCAAGGCTGCTGCAGGACGCGCGCTCGATGCAACCGTGGATTCCATCAAAAAAGCCCTGAAAAAGGGAGATACCGTTAGCTTGGTTGGGTTCGGTACATTCAAAGTTGGTAAGCGCGCTGCACGCAATGGCCGCAACCCGCGTACCGGCGAGACCATCAAGATCAAGGCAGCAAAAGTTCCTAAATTTGCCGCTGGCAAAGGCCTTAAAGATGCTGTAAACTAGCGCGCTTTGTCGGGTGCTTAGCTCAGTTGGTAGAGCGTCGCCCTTACAAGGCGAATGTCGGCGGTTCGACCCCGTCAGCACCCACCAGACAAGACAGGCTTCGGAGTGGTAGTTCAGTTGGTTAGAATACCGGCCTGTCACGCCGGGGGTCGCGGGTTCGAGTCCCGTCCACTCCGCCAAATCAAGGCGAACGTAAGTTCGCCTTTTTTCATATCTGCAGTTTGTAGTTTCACATTTTAGGCGATGCGTTATGTTTGATTTTGTTCATGAGAATAAAAAGCTGGTGCAAATCGTACTGCTGTTGATTGTCTTGTCGTTTGCTTTTTGGGGTGTAAATTCATACCGCCAGTCTGGTAACGTCGAGGCGCTTGCTACAGTAAACGGAACGAAAATAAGCTCACAAGAATTTGATAAAGCAATGCGGCGGCAGCAGGGTCAACTACGTCAGGCGTTAGGTGAAAATTTTGACGCCAAGATGTTTGAAACCCCAGAAGCCAGACTGGCTATTCTGGATAACCTGATTAATCAGCGCCTGCTGGTCGAGCAAGCCACGGCTTTCAGGCTGATCGTGACGGATGAGCAGGTTGCCGGAGTAATCAGCAGCATCGGAGCCTTTCAGGATGCAGGCAAGTTTGATAAAAAATTATATGAATCAGTCTTGGCGAGGCAGAACTTGTTGCCTGTGCAATTCGAGGCACAAGTTCGTGATGAGTTAGCGGCGCAACAGCTGCGTGATAGTTATACGCAAAATGGCTTTGCCCCAAACAGCACGACGCAAAGGTTGATTCGAATTAACCAACAGCAGCGTCAAGTCAGGGCAGCAAAAATATTATTTCAGCCTTATATGGCACAAGCCAAAGTGGATGTTGCCGGGCTGAAAAACTACTATGAATCGAACCAAAAAGAATTTCAAGTGCCCGACCAAGTCAGGGTAGAGTACGTGACGTTATCAGTAAATAATTTACTACCTAAAGCGATCGTCAGTGACGAAGATGCCCGTAAATATTACGACGAGCACCGTAATGATTTCGGTATAACAGAACAGCGGCATGCGGCACATATTCTGATTTCTCTCCCTAAAGAAGCACCTCAAGCCGAACAAGATGCTGCAAAGCACAAAGCAGAACAAGTATTGAAATTGGTTAAGCAAGATCCGGCGAAATTTGCGCAGCTGGCCAAGCAATATTCACAAGATACGGGCTCCGCAGCCAATGGAGGCGACCTTGGGTTTTTTGACCGCGGAGCAATGACCAAGTCATTTGATGAAGCTGTTTTTTCACTTAAGCAAGGCGAAATCAGTGAAGTGGTAAGGTCTGATTTTGGTTATCACATCATTAAACTTATTGCTATCAAGCCAGGCCACGTGTCTGAATTTAATGAGAAGAAAAATGAAATCGTTGGTAAATTACGTCTGCAAAAAGCGATGGATATGTATGCTGAACTGGCAGAACAGTTTAGTAGTGCCGTGTATGAACAAAGTGACACTCTGAAGCCCGCAGCGCAGTTGGCCAACGGTAGCGTGGAGCAAAGCGGCTGGTTATCCAAAGGGGATGCCGATCACGGACTATGGACAGTTAAAATGTTACAGGCTATTTTTACTGACGAAGCGATAAAGAACAAACGTAACACGGCCGCTATTGAGGTCGCGCCAAATACTTTATTAGCCGCGCGAGTGGTCGAATATAAATCTGCCAGTGTCCGTCCTCTCAGCGAAGTACAAGATGCCATTCTGCAAAAATTATCCCGTCAACAAGCTACCAAGCTGGCAATTGCGCAAGGTAAAACTGTCCTCGAACAACTGCAAAAGGGAGACAAGCCCGGTTTGCAATGGGGTGCAGTGCAGACAATCAGCTTGGCTCAACATGCTGATATGGATAAGGCTATGGTGCGTCAAATTTTCCGTTCCAACGTAGCCAAGTTACCGCAGTTTATCGGTACAGAAACTGCCGATGGCTATATGCTGGTCAGCGTGGATGCGGTCAATGAAGTGGGAAGCATTGATGACGCCAAGCTCGTCCGTTATGCCCAAGAGTTGCGGCAGTTAACGGGCGAAGAATTGTTCCAGTCATATCTGAACGATGCGAGGCGGCAGGCAAACATCAAAATCAACATGCCACAACTACCGGCAATTGAACCATGAAATTCTGATATTCCCTGGTACGGCGCGCGCAATTATTCTTCGGTAGTGCCTAACGCGGTAGTGTTGAATCCGCCATCCACGTAAGTGATTTCACCCGTGATACCGCTGGCAAGATCACTGCACAAAAATGCAGCCGCATTACCCACCTCTTCAATGGTTACATTCCGTTTGAGCGGTGCATTCTTTGCGTTGTAGCTTAGTAATTTGTTGAAGTCTGCGATGCCTGATGCAGCTAACGTCTTGATGGGACCAGCGGATATGCCATTTACCCGAATTCCGGTGCGGCCTAAATCCATCGCCAGATAACGCACACTGGCTTCCAGGCTGGCCTTGGCCATGCCCATTACGTTGTAGTGCGGCATGGTGCGCACTGCACCCAGATAACTGAGCGTCAGCAGAGAGGCGTTACGTCCTTGCAGCATCGGTAGCGCAGCTTTTGCCATGGCCGGGAAGCTGTAAGCACTGATATCATGCGCGATGCGAAAAGCCTCGCGACTAAAACCATCCAGAAACTCTCCATCCAGCGCCTCGCGTGGGGCAAAACCAATGGCATGCACCAAACCATCAAAGCCGTCCCAATGCTTATTTAAATCGATAAAGAGCCGGTCAATTTCCAGATCGCTGCCGACATCGCATTGAAAAATCAGCTCACTATCAAATTCCTTGGCCAGGCCCAAGAGGCGGCTGCGTACTCGCTCGCCCTGATAAGTAAAGGCCAATTCCGCGCCTTCGCGATGCATGGCCTGTGCAATACCGTAGGCAATGGAGCGGGTGCTAATCATGCCGGTAATTAAAATGCGTTTGTTGGTTAAAAATCCCATGTTCTGCCTTTATCTGTAAAATTAATTAAAACTGTATCTGCGTTTATTATAACTGCAAACCATTAGCCAGCATCTGGATGGTGCAATCGTATATAATCACCGGCTGTTTAATTTCAGGTTAGTTCTTCATGCTGGAAGTCAGCAATCTTGCTTGTAGTCGAGGAGACCATCAATTATTTTCCGGTTTGAGCTTTAAGCTGCGGCCCGGGCAAATCATGCAAGTGCAGGGCGAAAATGGGAGCGGGAAAACCAGCTTATTACGTGCTTTGTGCGGGTTCATGATGCCAGCGGAAGGGAAAATTACCTGGCATGGAACTGACATTAGAAATTTAGATGAAGCGTATTACGCCGAGGTGTTGTATCTGGGCCACTTGAATGCCATCAAAGACGACTTGAGCGCATTGGAAAATCTGCGCATTTCTGCCGGATTGTCCGGAACGGAACTAAGCGAGAACGAGGCGCTAACAGCGTTGCGTAGTATGGGGCTGAAAAGGCGTGAGCTATTGCCAACCAAGGTACTATCGCAAGGACAAAAAAGGCGTGTGGCGTTGGCCCGCTTGCTTGTGAGTGGCGCGGCATTATGGATTCTGGATGAACCTTTGGCAGCACTGGATGTCGGAGCGGTGCTGCTGATTCAGGAGTTGGTTACCGATCATTTGCGACGTCAGGGAATGGTGATTTTTACCACTCACCAGCCACTGGAAATAGCGGGATTCGAAATGACCAGGTTGTCATTGCCATGAAGAAATTAGCACTGGGTGAGTTGCTTTTTTTGGTGATATGGCGTGACCTGGTTCTGGCGATGCGGCGGCGCGCCGATGTTTTGACTACACTGGTTTTTTTTATGATGGTAGTCAGTTTATTTCCGCTGGGTGTGGGGCCGGAATTAGATATGTTGCGTAAGATGGCTCCGGGTGTTTTGTGGGTTGCGGCTTTGCTGGCATCCATGTTGTCGTTGGGCAGGTTGTTTTCGGCGGACTATCTGGATGGCACGCTGGAGCAGATGATGCTCGCGCCGCAATCCTTATCAGTTTTGGTATTAGGTAAAATGATAGCGCATTGGTTGGTGTCAGGTTTCCCGTTGGTGTTAGTTGCCCCTGTTTTAGGCTTGCAGTTTGACATGTCAGCCCAGTCACTGCTGGTTTTGATCGCCGGTTTGTTGTTAGGCACACCGATCTTAAGCATGGTTGGCTCGATTGGAGCGGCATTGACATTGGGTTTGCGTGGCGGCGGGGTATTATTGTCGTTACTAGTATTACCGTTATGCATTCCGGTGTTGATTTTCGGAACCAGTGCAGTTGAGGCTGTCAGTAGCGGGCTAAGTGTTGTGTCAAATTTATCGTTATTGGCGGCGTTATTGGTGTTAGCTTTGTTATTCACCCCATGGGTTTCTGCGCAGGCATTACGAATTTCGATGGAGTAGCTTAAGTTGGCAATTAATTGGTTTAAATATTCGGCCCCCAGCGCTTTTTACAATTTAGCAGGTAAAGTGATTCCGTGGTTCGCCGTTCCTGCGACGATATTGTTCGTGGCGGGTATCTACACCGGATTTTTTGTGGCGCCCAGTGATGCACAGCAGGGCGAAGCTTATCGCATCATCTTCATCCATGTGCCGGCATCCATCTTATCCATGTTCCTGTATCTGGTGATGGCGGCTTACGCTGCGCTTGGATTGATTTTCAATACTCGTTTGTCATCGATGATGGCAACTGCGCTGGCTCCGACTGGCGCACTGTTCGCTTTTGTCTCACTGTGGACCGGGGCATTTTGGGGGAAACCAATGTGGGGCGCCTGGTGGGTATGGGATGCGCGGTTGACTTCAGAATTGATATTACTATTTTTGTATTTTGGCTTTATTGCATTGCACGCCTCAATAGATGATGTGCGACGTGCCGATCGTGCCGCAGCATTACTGGCCATCGTCGGGGCGGTTAATGTACCGATCATTTATTTTTCAGTGCGCTGGTGGAACACACTGCATCAGGGCGCTACGATTAAATTTACCGGCACATCCATGCATATCGCCATGCAGCAGGCCATGTTCATGCTGCTGCTGGCAGGCTGGTTATACGCGGTTGCGGTGACCTTATTCAGGGTGCGCAGTATTATTCTGGAACGCGAAAAAAATACCCGCTGGGTCGCAGAATTGGTTGAGGTGCAGCAATGAATTGGGCAGACTTTTTTAACATGGGGGGATATGCGTTTTATGTCTGGGGTGCATACGGCGTGAGTTTGTCAGTGTTTATTATCGAAGTGCTGATGGTCAGGCATAAACGAACGGTAACATTACGGCAAGTACGCCTGTTAAACAGGGCGGGAGAGTAATAATGCAGCTGCGCCAAAAAAGATTCATGTACATCATGATTGCCCTTGTCGGACTTGGTTTGGTGATTGGTCTGGTGCTGTATGGTTTGAAGAACAATGTTAGTTTATATTTCACTCCTACCCAGGTGTTTAACAAAGAGGCGCCTGTCGGGCGCAGCTTTCGTATTGGCGGCTTGGTCGAGGCCGGCAGTATGCAGCGGCTGGACGGGCTGACTGTAAAATTTGTTTTGTCTGATTTGCACAAAAGCATTCCGGTCACTTACAAAGGAATTTTGCCTGACCTGTTCAAAGAGGGGAAAGGTGCTGTTGTGCAAGGTAGAATTGAGGCAGATGGTGTTATGCACGCTCAGGAAGTATTGGCCAAGCATGATGAAAATTATATGCCCCCAGAAGCTGTCGACGCGTTGAAAAAAGGGCAAGCGGCAAACGCTGCTGATAAACCGGCCTACCCGGCCACTGTTCCAGTTACTCAATAAATTATTTGAAGGCATTTATCTATGATTCCAGAAATTGGCCATTTTGCTCTGATTATTGCGTTGCTCTTGTCGATTAGCCTGGGCATATTTCCTATCCTTGGTGCTGCCCGTAATAACGCTGTCTGGATGAGCACTGCTCGACCGCTGGCGTACGGACTGCTGGCCTTCATTGGAATAGCTTTTGCGGCGCTTGCTTATTCCTTTCTCAGTAATGATTTCTCCGTGTTGTATGTTTCTACGCATTCAAATTCTCAGTTGCCGGCGCAGTACCGTTTTGCCGCAATTTGGGGCGGGCATGAAGGGTCGTTGTTGTTATGGGTATTTTTCCTGTCAATTTGGACATCCGCTGTTGCTACTTTCAGTAAGCATTTGCCGAAAGAAATGGTAGCCCGGGTGTTGGGGGTGATGGGCTTGGTCGCAGTGGGTTTTTTGTTATTTACCCTGCTTACTTCAAATCCTTTTAAGCGCCTGCTACCGGCTGCAGCGGATGGTCTGGATTTGAATCCCTTGCTACAGGACCCGGGTCTGGTGATACATCCACCGATGTTATACATGGGCTATGTGGGATTCTCCGTGGCATTTTCCTTTGCGATTGCGGCACTGCTCAGCGGCAAGCTGGACGCCACTTGGGCACGTTGGTCGCGTACCTGGACGACAGTCGCATGGGTGTTCATGACGATCGGCATTGCGCTGGGTAGCGAATGGGCATATTACGTCTTGGGTTGGGGCGGCTGGTGGTTCTGGGACCCGGTCGAAAACGCATCGTTCATGCCCTGGCTGGTGGGTACTGCGCTGATACATTCCCTGGCGGTGACAGAAAAACGTGGCGCATTCAAAAGCTGGACGGTGCTGCTCGCGATTACGGCTTTTTCATTCAGTTTGCTGGGTACCTTTCTGGTTCGCTCCGGCGTATTGACCTCAGTGCATTCCTTCGCTTCAGATCCTACTCGGGGTATTTTCATCTTGAGTTTCCTGGTGGTCGTAATTGGAGCCTCCTTGTTATTGTTTGCATGGCGGGCACCCAAGGTAGGATTGGGTGGAAAATTTGATTTGTTATCACGCGAATCGCTGTTGTTGTCGAACAATGTATTGCTTTCGGTGGCAGCCGCCTCAGTCTTTATTGGTACGCTGTATCCGCTGTTTATGGATGCGCTGGGTTACGGTAAGTTGTCTGTCGGCCCACCCTATTTTGATGCGGTATTTGTGCCGCTGATGCTGGTGATGGTGATCATGATGGGTCTGGGACCACTGGCGCGCTGGAAAAAAATAACGATACAAGATTTATTCATGCGGGTTCGCTGGGGCCTGGTCGTTGCGCTGTTAACGGGCTTGCTGCTGCCCTTGGCTTTGGGCCACTGGTCGCTGCTGATTGCGCTTGGTTTTATGGCGGCATTCTGGATCATTTCCTCGTTGGTTATCAGTTTGCGGCAACGCCTTGCTGGGCAAGGTTCTCTGATACAGCGCGCGCGCAGCCAGGGGTCGAGTTATTTCGGCATGCAACTGGCACATTTTGGTGTGGCTGTATTCATCATAGGCGTGACCACGGTGAAGGGTTACGAAACCGAACGCGATGTGCGCATGAATGTTGGCGATACGGTACAAGTGGCTGGTTATGAGTTTCAATTTGAAGGGACGACCGAATCAACCGGCCCCAACTATTCAGCCATGCTGGGGCGCGTCATCGTGAGCAAAAATGGCAAATTCATACGCGAGATGACCCCGGAAAAACGGATTTATAACGTATCAGGCATGCCAATTACACAAGCTGCCATCGATACGGGTTTCCTGCGTGACTTATATGTGTCGCTTGGCGAGCCGATTCCGGGCAGCCAAGGTGCCTGGGCGGTACGTGTCTACCACAAACCATTCATCGATTGGATCTGGGGTGGATGTTTGTTGATGGCGATGGGCGGAGTGCTTGCCATCAGTGATCGTCGTTACCGCATTCACAGCAAAAAACAACAGGCAGCACAGGGGGTCAATTTAATTCCGGGCATGCTCCCAGAGGGTCAGGTATCGTGATTCGTTTCGTTTTGCCATTGGTGGCGTTTCTGGTATTGGCTGGTTTTCTGTACGTCGGCTTGAACCTGAATCCGCATGAAATTCCTTCGCCGTTGTTGGATAAACCGGCTCCGGCGTTTACTTTGTTGCAGTTAAATGAGTCAGACAGGCAGTTTTCACCACAGGACGTGAAAGGCAAAGTATGGCTGTTGAATGTTTGGGCGTCATGGTGTGAATCGTGCAAGACAGAGCATCCAGTCCTGATGGGATTGTCACGCCAGAACATTGTCCCGATTTACGGTCTGGACTACAAAGATCATCCCGCTGATGCACAAGAATGGCTGAGCAAGGGAGGTAATCCTTATACATTAATCGCCGCTGATAATGATGGGCGAGTCGGCATCGATTATGGCGTGTATGGGGTACCCGAGACTTATGTGATCGATAAACAAGGTATTATCCGGTACAAGCAAATCGGAGCAGTAACCCAGGAAAACCTCATGGAAAAAATCCTGCCGCTGGTTTCGGAGTTGCAGGCAAAATGAAATATATCCTGATTGGCTTAATAAGCTTTTTGCCGATTTGCGCTTTTGCCGACGAAGCAAAGGACATTTCTGACAATCCCGTGCTGGAAAAACGCATGATCGGGTTAGCGCAAAATCTCCGCTGCCTGGTATGCCAGAATGAATCGCTTGCCAGCTCACACGCGGAATTAGCTGAAGATTTACGGCGTGAAGTGCGGGAACTGATGCTGAAGGGGATGAACGACCAGCAGATCAAGGATTATCTGGTCGCACGCTATGGTGACTTTGTCCTGTTTGATCCGCCGGTGAAAAAAACCACCTTGTTGCTCTGGTATGGCCCATTTGGTTTATTGTTGATAGGTCTTGCTGTCCTGATATGGCAATTGCGCAAACGCAAAAATAACATTGTCGAAATTGAGCTTTCCGAAGAGCAAACGCAACTTGCAGCCAATCTGTTAACCACCCCGAAAGACTGATAAGCATGATTCTGTTCTGGATAATTTGTGCGGCGCTGCTATTGGCCGCGATGACTTTGATTGGCCTGCCGTTATGGCGCAGGGCGACGCCTGATCATGAAGTGTTGCGCGACGCAGCTAACCTGGAAATTTTACGCGATCAAACTACTGAACTGGCAAAAGACCTGGGTAACGACTTGCTTACCCAGGAATCCTTCAAGCAGGGTGAGCATGAATTGCGGGTACGATTATTGGAAGAAGTCAAAGTTGATGTGCCCGCGCAGGCAACTGACAAGCCAGCAAAAGTTCTGGCGCTGGTCTTGGTTGTGTTGATTCCACTGTTAAGCCTGTTGATTTATTTCAAGCTGGGTAGCCCGCAGGCTTTACGACCTCAGCAAGTCGAAGTTGGTGCAGATGGTTCCGGTATCGTGCGTTCTGAGGCTGCGCTGCAAGAGATTGAAGCAGGCCTCAAAAAATTTCCGGCAAACCCGGACGCATGGTTGAAGCTGGGGCGATCTTACCGGGAGTTAAACCGTTTTGCAGATGCAGAGCGAGCCTATAGTCAGCTGGTTACATTGGTGCCGGATGCCTCACAAGTTTGGACAGAGTATGCGGATGCCTACGCGCTGAACCACGGGCAAACCTTACGCGGTGAACCAACCAAGTTTCTTGACAAGGCGCTTGAGCTGGACGGGAAAAATGTCATGGCGCTGGCATTGTCCGGTTCTGCGGCGATGGAACGTGGCGATTACCAGGCCGCCATTGTGCATTGGCAAAAAATGCTCAGTATTCTGCCTGCTGATTTTCAGGATGCGCAAATCATTCGTGACGGAATCAAGCAGGCGCACGAGTTTCTGGTCATGCAGAAAAATGGCAAGAACATGCCAGTTGCATCGCTAAAAGACAAGACGCCGGAAGCAGCGGTGGCCAATCAGGCTACGGCGATTACCGGAAAGATTTCTCTGAGTCCGGCACTGCTTGGCAAAACCGCCCCAGGTGATACCGTATATATCCTGGCGCGTGCCGCAGAAGGTCCGAAAATACCCTTGGCCGTATTGCGCAAGCAAGTGCAAGACCTGCCTGTCGAGTTTGTTCTGGATGACAGTATGGCAATGCAACCGCAGCTGAAGATATCCAGTTTCGAGAAAGTGATTGTGGTTGCTCGCATCTCCAAATCAGGTAGCCCCATGGCGCAGCCTGGCGATATGGAAGGCATGACGCCCTCCATTAAGCCCGGCAGCAAGGGTATCAGTGTGGTGATAGACTCAGCCGTAAAGTGACTTGCCTTCAGGCGGAGATTAAAATTCAGAAATAACGAAGCAACTTGAAAGAGTATTTGTGCAGACCCTATTCACTCGTGACAGAATCCAGTACAGTACATTTCCATTCCTAACAATAAGAGTAAAAACATGAATGAAAAAAGACAGCAACTACAAGATCCATTTCTGAATGTACTGCGTAAAGAGCATGTCCAGGTCGGAATTTATCTGGTGAACGGTATCAAGTTGCAAGGTCAGATCGAGTCTTTCGACCAATATGTGGTATTACTCAAAAATACCGTCACGCAAATGGTTTACAAGCACGCCATTTCCACCATTGTTCCTGCACGTGCCATCACCATTCCATACGAAGATACCGCTGAATAATAATGCAGCAAAAATCTGCGGGTCTGACAACCGTTATTTTGGTTGGTATGGATCTTGGCGATTCGGACTATGCCGAAAGTTTGAATGAATTGAACTTGCTGGCAGAAACGGCCGGGGTAAAAGCCTCCGCAGTTATCAAAGGCAAGCGGCAACGCCCGGATGCAGCCCTGTTTGTAGGTAGTGGCAAGGCGCAGGAAATTGCAGACCTCGTAGAGCAGATGGAAGCCCCGCTGGTTATTTTCAATCACGATCTGAGCCCGGCGCAGATGCGTAATCTGACCCTGAAATTGAACACACGGGTAATTGACAGAACCATGCTGATCCTGGATATATTTGCCCAGCGCGCGCAAAGCCATGAAGGCAAGGTGCAAGTAGAGTTGGCTCAGTTGCGTTATTTGGCCACCCGTCTGGTCGGGCAGGGCGTCAGCATGGGACAACAAAAATTTGCAGTAGGCGCACGCGGTCCTGGTGAAACCAAACTGGAACTTGACAGGCGAAAGCTGGACAAACGCGTGCATACGCTAAAGGACAGGCTGGAGAAACTTAAGCATCAACGTGTAGTTCAACGCCGCTCGCGCAATCGTTCCGACGTGTTGTCGGTCTCCATCGTGGGATATACCAATGCGGGCAAATCCACTTTATTCAACAAACTGACACGCGCTAACGCATACGTGGCCGATCAGTTGTTTGCCACACTGGATACAACGTCACGCCGAATGTTTGCCGAGGGCCAGGGTGAAATTGTAGTGTCAGATACGGTCGGTTTCATCCGCCATTTACCTCATTCATTGGTGGCGGCGTTCCGCAGTACATTAGAGGAAACTGCTCAGGCCGACTTGCTGTTGCATGTGGTGGATGTCAACAATGCCAACCGTGATGACCAGATTGTTGAGGTAAATAAGGTATTAGCGGAAATAGGCGCAACAGACATTCCACAGATATTAGTATTCAACAAGATTGATTTGCAGGGCATGCCGCCAAGTGTGTCGAGGGACGATTATGGTAGAATCGAAAAGGTTTTTTTGAGCGCACAAAGCGGTGCTGGACTGGATGACTTGAAGCTAATTTTGCTCGAAGCGCGAGCTGCGCATCAGGCAACTGAAATAATTGAAAATCATATTAAACAAGCGAGAGAATCATGGGATTGAATGATCCGCAATGGGGTAACAAAAACAATGGTGGTCCGCCTGACTTGGAAGAATTATTGCGCAAGCTCAACGACAAGGTGGCTGCGTTAATGGGCGGCAGAGGTGGTGCGGGTAAACCCGGCGCTACCGGACCCGCGCAAGGCTTTGGCAGTGGAATTGGTTTGATTGCAATCATTATTGTGCTGATTTGGCTTGCCAGCGGCTTCTACATTGTCGATGCGAGTCAACGTGGTGTGGTGCTGCGTTTCGGCAAGCAGGCTGAAATCAGCCAACCGGGGCCACGCTGGCATTTCCCTTACCCGATTGAGACAGTAGAAATCGTCAATCTGAGCCAGGTTCGTACTGTGGAAGTGGGATATCGCGATAACGTCAAAAATAAAATTCTGCAAGAATCGCTGATGCTGACCGACGATGAAAATATTATCGATATTCAGTTTGCGGTGCAGTATTTTTTGCGCGATCCGAGTGAGTATTTGTTCAATAATCGCATGCCTGATGAGAATGTGCGCCAGGCTGCAGAAACTGCGATACGCGAAGTAGTAGGAAAAAATAAAATGGATTTCGTATTATATGAAGGACGCGAACAAGTTGCCGCCGCTGCCACTCAACTTATCCAGGATATTCTGGATCGCTACAAGTCCGGCATACTGGTCAGCAAGGTAACGATGCAAAATGCACAACCGCCCGAACAGGTTCAAGCCGCGTTTGATGATGCAGTCAAGGCGGGCCAGGACCGGGAACGCCAAAAAAATGAAGGGCAGTCTTATGCCAATGATGTGATACCGCGTGCCAGTGGTACTGCGGCGCGCTTGATTCAGGAATCAGAAGGCTATAAGCAGAGCATCATTGCCAACGCGGAAGGTGATGTCAGCCGCTTCAAACAGGTATTGGTTGAATATGAGAAAGCTCCGGTTGTGACACGCGAGCGGATGTATCTCGATATGATGCAGCAGGTAATGGGCAACATCAGCAAGGTGATGATTGATCAAAAAAACGGAAATAATTTGTTGTATCTGCCTCTGGATAAGCTGCTTGAGGCCGGCCGCACAGGCATTATGCCGTCCGATGTACCGGTAGTAAAAGAAGCCGCACCGGTTACATCGCAGGGAAACGATAACAATGCTACACAGCAGGCGCGTGATTCGCTGCTGGGCCGTGATCGGGAGTCAAGATGAGAGCCAATATTGCCAACATCCTGATCGGCGCAGTCGCACTGCTGATTGCGCTTAGTCTGAGCGTTTTTATTGTTGACCAGCGGCAGGCTGCGATTGTGTTACAACTGGGGGAAGTGGTAGGAATAAAAACTGCTCCTGGTCTGTATTTTAAAGTGCCACTCATGCAGAACGTGCACTACTTCGATTCGCGTATTTTGACGTTGGACACGGATGAGCCTGAGCGCTTTATCACGGCAGAGAAGAAAAACGTCATGGTGGATTTTTTTGTTAAATGGCGCATTGTTGATGTCAAGCAATACTACATCAGCGTAGGAGGCGATGAAGTTCGTGCCATCACGCGCCTCAAACAAACGGTGAATTCCAGTATGCGTGAGGAGTTTGGCAAACGCACCATACACGAAGTGGTATCCGGCGAACGTGAAAAAATCATGACAGTGCTGCGCGATAAAACCGATGCCGATGCCCGCAAGATAGGCGTGCAAGTACTTGATGTGCGTTTGAAGCGCGTGGATTTTCCACCCGAGATCAGCGAGTCAGTGTATCGCCGTATGGATGCAGAGCGTAAACGTGTGGCGAATGAGCTGCGTGCCTCCGGCGCGGCTGATGGTGAAAAGATCAAGGCCGATGCGGATAAGCAGCGTGAGGTCATATTAGCCAAAGCCTATCGTGACGCACAAAAAACCAAAGGTGAAGGTGATGCGAAGGCTTCGGCATTATATGGTGCAGCATTCGGGCAAAATCCCGAGTTCTATGCTTTCTATCGCAGTCTGGAGGCCTACAAGCAAAGCTTTAAAAACAAGAGTGATGTGATGGTATTAGACCCCAGCTCAGCGTTTTTCAGGTATCTCAAAACGCCGGGCAAGGAGGGTAAATAATGCTGGGCTATCGGTTATAAATTTATAGAGATTCCGTAATGCCTAACTGGCTACTCCCCGAATTTATCCAAGATACACTGCCAGACGAGGCGTGGCGCGTTGAGCAGATGCGCGCACAAATTCTTGGCTTGCTGCGCAAATCGGGATATCAGTTGGTCGCGCCACCATTGCTTGAATATGTTGAATCGCTGCTGATTGATGGTAGCGATGACATGAATCTGCGCACTTTCAAGCTGGTCGATCAGTTAAGTGGGCGCACGCTGGCATTACGTGCAGACATAACCCCACAAGTTGCGCGCATTGATGCGCATTTACTGAATCGTCAGGGCATTGCGCGGCTGTGCTATGCCGGTAGCGTGTTGCACACCCAGCCGGTCGGGCTGACGCGCACCCGTGAGTTGTTGCAAATCGGTGCCGAAATATATGGGCATTCCGGTTTGGAAAGCGATCTGGAAATTGTGCAGCTGATGCTGCATTCCCTCAACGCATTGGCCATCAACAATGTCCATCTTGATCTGGGTCATGTCGCTGTCTTTCGTGCGCTGGTTAATCAGGGCAAACTCGGCAAAGAGTTGGAAGGCGCATTATTTGCTGCCTTGCAACGCAAGGACAGCGCCGCACTACAAAGCCTGACCAAGCCGCTTGACCTGACTTTGCGTAATGCCCTGTTAGCCCTGCCTGTTTTATATGGTAATTGTGCCGATGTGTTGGCACGGGCGCGCAAGTTACTACCGAACGATGTGCAAATACACAAGGCGTTGGATGCGTTGCAGGCAGTTTCTGAAAAATTGGAAAAACTGGGAACAAACGTCGCGATAGACCTTGCCGATTTACGCGGCTATCACTATCACAGTGGCATGGTGTTCGCCGTCTATCACGCGGGCAGCCATGATGCCATTGCCTTGGGCGGTCGTTATGACGATCTGGGCAAGAGCTTTGGCCGGGCGCGTGCCGCGACCGGTTTCAGTATGGACCTGCGCCAACTGTATACGCTGTTACCCGTTCAGGTTACGCAACCTGGAATATATGCGCCGTATCTTGATGATGCTGCATTGCAGGAAAAAATCATGCAGTTACGCGCTGCGGGAGAAGTCGTTGTGGTCGATTTATTGGGTGATGTGGCATTGCGTAGTGAACTGCAATGCGATCGTGAGCTGGTGTTGCGCGATAAAGCCTGGCAAGTTGTGGCATGTGATCTCTAAATTGGAAGTTTGCTGATGGCTAAAAACGTAGTGGTAATCGGTACTCAATGGGGCGATGAGGGCAAGGGCAAAATCGTCGATTGGCTGACCGATCATGCGCAAGGGGTGGTCCGTTTTCAAGGTGGACACAACGCCGGCCACACTTTGGTCATCGCAGGTAAAAAGACCGTATTGCATCTGATTCCGTCCGGCATCCTGCGTGACCATGTGATGTGCTACATCGGTAACGGCGTAGTGTTGTCACCACAAGCCTTGCTCAAAGAAATGGACGAGCTGCAACAAGCAGGCATCAATGTCTACAATCGCTTGAAAATTTCCGAAGCGTGCCCTTTGATTTTGCCGTATCACGAGGCAATTGATAAAGCACGCGAATTAGCAAAAGGTGATGCCAAGATAGGCACCACCGGGCGCGGCATCGGCCCGGCGTATGAAGATAAAATTGCCCGTCGCGCGATTCGCCTGCAGGATATTTTTTTCCGCGAACGCTTTGCTGCCAAGCTAGGTGAGGTGCTCGACTATCATAATTTTGTGCTGAAAAATTATTTTCAGGCTGAAACGGTCGACTTTCAAAAGACGCTGGAAGATACGCTGGCGCTTGCCGAACGTATCAAGCCGCTGGTGATGGATGTGCCGCGCGCTTTGTACGACGCCAATCAAGCCGGCAACAGCTTGCTGTTCGAAGGTGCGCAAGGCGCATTGCTGGACGTCGATCATGGTACTTATCCGTATGTCACATCGAGTAACTGCATTGCAGGCGCGGCATGCGCAGGTGCAGGGATAGGTCCGCAAATGCTGCATTACGTGCTGGGTATCACCAAAGCCTATACAACCCGCGTTGGCTCCGGTCCGTTTCCGACCGAGCTTTATGACGCGATGAACAAGCGTGATCCGATCGGAGAAGGTTTGGCCAAGCGCGGCCAGGAATTCGGATCTACCACCGGTCGCGCACGTCGCTGTGGCTGGTTCGATGCGGCGGCGCTCAAGCGTTCGATTCAAATCAACGGCGTATCCGGTTTATGCGTCACCAAACTGGATGTGATGGACGGCATGGAGGCAGTGCGTATCGGGGTGGGCTATCGCATCAATGGAGTAGACAGTGATATTTTGCCCGCAGGCGCGGACGCGCTGACAGACTGTCAGGCAGTGTACGAAGAAATGCCGGGTTGGCGTGAAAGCACGCTAGGTGTGCAGCACTATCAGGACCTGCCGCAAGCGGCACGCAATTATCTGGAGCGTATCGCCGAAGTTTGTCGGATACCGGTGGACATGGTTTCGACCGGACCGGATCGAGACGAGACCATCGTGTTACGTCATCCCTTTGAATAACCCAAGGAGCGCTGGAAGCAATAAGAAGTTCACGGTGCTCTCTATGTTGAACTCAGTAGGGTCTTAAAGATGCGCTATGGTTTAAAGGAGCGGCTTGCCGGTTTTGCCCTGATGATCGTTATTGTGCCGCTCGCCGTGCTGGGTTATCTCCTCATTGTGTATATCGGTTTTTTTGGCAAAACGGAACGTGGGCGTGCCGGTGTCAGGGCGCTGGATCATTTTGTCAATGCCACCTTGTTCAATGGTTACGCATGGGAATCAATGTCATCACATGCCTGGCGCGAGCAACATCGGGGGTGGGCAAAAATAGTCATCTGGATTACCGACCGTTTTCAAAAGGATCACTGCCGTCGTGCTAACAAGCGTGAGCAACCCATTGTCGATCTGATTTTGGACAAGAATCTGCACGGTAGAACCATCGAATGAACCACTCGCCTGAAGCCGGCAACAAGAATGCGCAACAGTCGATCAGGAGCAGAAGGGTATATTACATAGGCGGCTTCGATCCGAGAGGGGCCGGGCACTATCATCGGCTATACAAAGAAGAGGCCGCGAAACAGGGCGCTCGTCTTGGTGTCCACATGGAGGTAGGGGCACGTTACAAAACCACGCCGCATCTGCACTCGTGGACAGTTAAATCTGGTTGGCATCAGCATACCGTCAGCACTGATTATCGATTTTTAAGCTGGGATGACATTGTGCGCCAGCATTGGCAAACCAGTATTTTCAAGCTGCTGATCACCACGTTCAAGAGTTACCAAAATTTTTTTTCCTGCGGTGCAATGGGTCAGATTCGCAAGCTATATCGAGGCCCTTTTTACAGCGGCCTGTACCCCATCGTTTTTCTGGCGCTACTTGCCGTTCTTTCCGTGCTTATCGGAGTGGGACTGACGGCTATACTGGCCAATACCGGATTACATCTCGCTCTCGCCGCTGCGGTTGGGCTGTCTGCTGTGGGTCTGTGCCTATGGGCTGGGTTGAAGCTAGCAGAACGCTTAAGCGTGTTGTGGTTGCTGAGAACCTATCTATTTGTGCATGGCTGGGGTATATCCACGCCAGACATCTTGAAGCAGAGAATAGACGGGTTTTCAAACATCATTATGCAAGACCAAAAAGAATCCGGCTGTGATGAAACATTATTGATCGGTCACAGTGTGGGCAGTATTCTGGCAGTGTCTGTGCTCTCTCGTGTGCTGGAAAAATCTTTCGATAACCCAATCTCGAATATGAATCTTGTAACTTTGGGTCAATGTATTCCCTTGCTCAGTTTGATTCCGGGCGCGGATTCATTTCGTCGTGATCTGAAAATCGTGCTGGAGCATCCCGATACACCCTGGCTGGATATGGGTGCCCGCGCCGACCCGCTCTGCTTTTCCCAAATCAGCCCGGCTAAAGCTTCCGGCATGGATACGCCTGCCGTCAAGTGGCCGAAAATGCGTGTTGTTCGGCCATTCAACATGTTTCATCCGGCACAATACCAACGCATCAAGCGCAACAAGTTGCGGCTGCATTTCCAGTATCTGATGTCCAGCGAATTACAAACGGATTACGATTATTTTTCGATGACGGCAGGGCCGTACCGCCTGTCATTTTCTGAAGTATAAATCGATGACCTTCCAGCCCCCTTATCCCAAACCGCACAAAACCAAGAGCTCATTTTTTCTGCGTTTTATGCGTGGCTGGCATTCTTGGCTGGATGTGCTTTTTGAGCGCAGCTATCGTATGCAGATGGGGAAAATCTCCCAGCCCGGCATGGATGTTTTCATGGTCAATGACCCGGAATGGGTACGCAAAATACTGGTCGGAAATCCCGCTGAATATCCCAAGCACCGACTTATGCATCGCATGCTTGAACCGTTGCTGGGTAACAGCATCTTTACCACCAATGGCCCGGTCTGGGAGCGGCAAAGAAGGCTGGTCGATATGGCTTTCGAACAGGCCCGGCTCAAATTCGTTTTTCCGTTGATGGCGGCGTCCGTGCAAGATTCACTCATCCGTCTGGACACCCTTGCCGACGGCAAATCTTTCGAAGTAGATGCCGAAATAACCTATGTCACGGCAGATATTATTTTCCGCACCATTCTGTCGGAGAATCTGAGCGGACAAACGGCAAAAGAAATTTATCATGCCTTTGTGGAATTCTCGCATCATGCCCAGCGCGCCATGATGCTCATGATTTACCGGTTGCCGCCATTTTTTGCGACCCGCGCCAGCCGCCGTCCGGCACAAAAGATCCGCAGCATTCTTGCCGAAATTATTGCGCGACGTTTTCAGGAGCGCGCCGCCGGAGCAGGGGATCAACACAACGACATTCTCTCCGGGTTGATGGAAGCCAAAGACCCGGTTAGCGGCGACCATTTCAGTTATGCAGAAATGGTTGATCAAGTCTGCATGCTTTTTCTGGCCGGACATGAAACTTCTGCAAGCGCGCTAACCTGGTCTCTTTATCTGATTTCACATACACCGGAATTACAGCAAGAAATGTATCAAGAGGTGCTCAAGGTTGCGGGTGAGCGCGATTTTGAGCTGGCCGACATGAAACAAATGCCACTGGTATGGGACGTTTTCCGCGAAGCGCTGCGCCTGTATCCACCGGTGGGATTTTTCGTTCGGGAGGCGGCGCAATCACACTGCCTGCGCGACAAACAAGTCGAACAGGGCGACCCGATCCTGATCTCACCCTGGCTGATCCATCGCCACCGTGAATTATGGGAAAGCCCGGATGACTTCGACCCGCACCGCTTCCACACAGCATCCGGAGAAGAATCACTTAAATGCGCTTATCTACCATTCAGCAAAGGCCCCAGGGTATGCATTGGCGCAGCTTTCGCGACTCAGGAAGCCATTCTCATCCTTGCCAGTATGGTTAGGCGTTATCAAATCAATGCGGACAAAGAACACGTTCCCAAGCCCATCGGCAGGGTTACAATTCGCTCCGGTAACGGCATCAAGCTACGGCTGCAAAGACGTAAACCGATGTCGGTCTGATGATAATATAAATCCACGATGGCTAAAGCAGGCCTCTCATTATTTGGCAACAAGCGCATTCTCATGCTGCAAGGCCCAATGGGGCCGTTCTTTCGCCGCCTCGCACAAGATTTGCGCGTGGCTGGGGCCGAGGTTTATAAAATTAATTTCAATGGCGGAGACTGGTTATTTTATCCACGTCACGCAACCGCCTATCGTGGCAGAAAAGAAGACTGGCCCGAATTTTTTGAGCGGATTCTGATCGAAAAAAACGTAGATCTTGTGCTGCTTTTTGGCGACTGTCGGCCACATCATCAGGTCGCAAAACAGATCGCACAACTCAAGGGTATTGAGGTGGGCGTATTCGAAGAAGGTTATATCCGGCCTGACTACATCACCTTCGAACGCAGTGGGACCAATGGCAACTCCCTCATGTCCCGCTTGCCCCAATATTACCTCGACACTTCAATCCCCGAGGTACCTCAGGCCTTAGCGGTAGGACAACCATTTAACCATGCGATGACCTGGGCAATTCTTTATTACGGTGCCAGCCTGATTTTCTGGCCATTGTACTGGCGATACCAGCACCATCGCCCCCTCAATCCATTTGAGGGACTGTACTGGATACGCTCTCTCTGGCGAAAATTGATTTTTGCTTTCTTGCAACGCGATATGCTCAAGACACTTATCACAACGCATGCCAAAAACTATTTTATCGTGCCATTGCAGGTTCACAACGACGCGCAGATACATCACCACTCCGGCTTTACTTCCGTATCAAATTTTCTGCACAGCGTAATTTATTCCTTTGCGGTATATGCCGATCCGCGTAGTGTCTTGGTGGTCAAGCACCATCCGCTCGACAGGGGTTATCATGACTACAGCAGCCTGATTAAATCAGTGACCATGCTGCATAGTATCGAAGGGCGAGTTTTTTATATTCATGATCCACATCTGCCAACTCTTTTCAATCATGCCCGTGGCGTGGTTGTCATCAATAGCACGGCGGGTTTATCAGCGCTCCACCACCAACTGCCGGTCAAGGTTTGCGGCGAGGCGATTTATGACATTGAGGGCATGACCTATCAGGGCCCACTCCACGACTTTTGGAAACAGGCGGACGCGCACCAGATCAATCAAACCTGCTATAAAAATTTCATCAATTTTGTGATTGCCCATACTCAGCTTAACGGCAATTATTACAAGCGACTTGATATTCCGGACTCGGCCTCAGGCTGCGTGTGGAACAATCCAAAATAATCTGCATGGCTGGATTTGCCTGTGAACACCTCAAATATCAGTGCATTTTGCACGTTAATTAGCTAGCCTGTATTTCTAAAAACTACTTTATACAACAAAGTATTACGTTATACTGATTCGGAATAACATAGTTGACGAACAGGTATATAACATAGTTAGCAAACAGGCATATAACACAGTTGACGTACGTGCCTATTACATAGCAGGTAAAGAAATGGCTAAACCCAATGAGAAGCTCGCTGAGGCTTTAAAAGTACTCAAAAAGTTGCAGGACAAGCATAACGGGGTTATTGATTCCAATGACCTGAAAGAAGCACACCGATCAATATTGGTGGAAGAAGGTTTTTTGCACCCAGTGATGAAGGGTTGGTATGTCTGTTCCAACCCGAAGGATGGCCGAGGTGACAGCACCTCTTGGTATGCAAGTTTCTGGTCTTTTCTTTCAGGATACATGAGCAAACGTTTTGGCAAACGATATTGTCTCAATGTAGAAGCTTCTGCCTTGTTGCACACCCACAGCACGATTATTCCGCGCCAGATTACGGTGATTATCAAAGAAGGTGGAACATCAACTCTCAACCTGCCTCACGACACGTCGGTGCTTATCTATACAGACGAAAAGAATGTGCCAAAGAATCGAATCGAGGTAAATGGATTGCAGGCTATCCCATTGCCAGAAGTTTTATGCCGACTTGGGCCGCAGTTTTTTAAAAATAATCCACGGGAAGCCGAAATTGCCCTAAATTTAATTCGTGATCCTGGAGAGCTACTCACCATTTTGTTGGCTGGTGGCGGAGTACCCGCTGCCGCAGGGAGGTTGGCAGGGGCGTTACGATTTATGGGGCGCGGCACAGATGCTGATCGCATCATTGCAACGATGAAGCGTGCAAAACACAATGTGCGCGAAGCTAATCCTTTTGAAACTAGTGTGCCTACATTGGGGAACAGCCGGGAACGTTCACCTTATGCCATGCGCATCCAGTCAATGTGGGTTGGTTGGCGCGATGATATTTTATCGGTATTCCCTCCGGCACCAGGCTTGCCAAAATTTCCCGAATCCTACTTGTCCGATGTAGAAGAACGATATGTAGCAGATGCCTACAATTCACTTTCAATTGAAGGATACCAAGTCAATGATGAATTGATTGAGCGAGTTGCAAAAGGCAATTGGAATCCCGATGGAGAGACTAAAGATGAAAGTGATCGTGACGCTCTGGCCGCACGTGGGTACTACCAGGCATTTCAGGCTATCAAAATTAGCCTTGCTGAAATTCTATCCGGCAAGAACCCTGGTGAAGTCGCAAGAAGCGCCCATCACCAGTGGTATGGCGAATTGTTCGCCCCTTCCGTTACAGCGGGGATTGTTGAATCCCACCAATTGGCCGGATACCGCAATGGGCCTGTTTACATCAGAAATTCCAAGCACGCCCCGCTTCCCCGTGATGCGCTGGCAGATTCCATGGAGGCACTGTTCAACCTGATAGCGCAAGAGCCGGAACCTGCTATCCGTGCAGTGTTAGGGCATCACCTTTTTGTGTTTATCCATCCCTACTTTGATGGTAACGGTCGAGTGGGACGTTTCCTGATGAATGCGATGCTGGCATCGGGAGGATACCCTTGGACGATTGTTCGCATGAAAAGCCGCGACCAATATATGCATGCACTTGAAGCGGCAAGCGTGGGCGGAGATATCAAGCCTTTCGCCAATTTTATTGCGTTCGAAATGCGTTCAGATACTAGCGCCAAAATTACCTCGTAATAAAAATTCTGCGCAGTTCGCTTGTGCATTCAGGTGAGCTACTGCCGATAGCGGCATAATTCGCACATACCAATCAGGCTCACAACTTTGTGCGCGTGGTGAAGTTGAAAGGCCTTAAGATGTGGCATGATGCGCACTGTGTCAAAACGATGGGCGGGTTCGATACCTGAGAAACGACTAGCCAATCCACTAAATCACCAAACAACGGTGACTGAGTGGCTGGTTATCACCACGAACGGATAGGAACAGATGTCTGACCTGACCAACACAAAAATCAGCCTGAAGGCGCGCCTGCTTGGCATGAATCGGCTGTTGCTGCTCACCGTCGTGGTACCCACGCTGACCGCTATCATTTACTTCGGGTTGATCGCTTCGGATGTGTACATCTCTGAGGCGCGCTTTGTGGTGCGCAGCCCGGAACGGCAGGTTGCATCGCCTCTGGGTATGCTCCTCAAGGGCACCGGTTTTTCCCGTTCGGAAGACGATACCTACAGCGTGCAGGATTTCATTCTGTCTCGTGACGCACTAAAAATGCTCAACGATAAACTCAATCTCGACACAGCATTTTCCGACTCCAAGGTCGATATTTTCAGTCGTTTTGCCGCGCTGGATTGGGACAAAAGCTTCGAAGCTTTATATCGTTACTACCAACAAAAAGTAACAGTGCAACTCGATAGCACCTCTTCTATTTCCACCCTGACTGCGCGCGCTTTTACTGCCGAAGATGCTTTCCGTATTAACGAGCAACTGCTGGAAATGGGCGAAGCACTGGTTAATCAGCTTAATGAGCGTGGACGTAAAGATTTAATTCGCTTTGCCACCGATGAAGTGCGCGATGCTGAAAAAAAGGCCAAGGCAGCCGACCTGTCCCTATCCGCTTATCGCAACCAGAAGGGTGTGATTGATCCGGAGCGTCAATCCAGCATCCAGTTGCAACAAATCGCCAAGCTGCAGGATGAATTAATCGCCACACAAGCACAGCTTACGCAACTGCAAACCTTCACCAAAAATAATCCCCAGATACCCTCTCTGCAGCAGCAGGTGCAAAGCCTGCGCCAGGCAATTGATGCGGAAACCAACCGGGTGGCAGGGGGCGATCGTTCTTTAGCCAACAAGGCTGCCGCATATCAGCGTCTTGCCCTGGAACGCGAGTTTGCGGACAAACAACTTAGCAGCGCGCTGGTTTCTCTCGAGCAGGCGCGCAACGAAGCGCAGCGCAAGCAACTTTATCTGGAGCGTATCGTGCAGCCCAGCAAACCGGACATGGCGATGGAACCGCGGCGGATACGCAATGTATTTGCTACATTTGTGTTGGGTTTGATTGCTTGGGGCATCCTCACTATGCTTCTTGCCGGTGTACGCGAGCATCAGGACTAAGACCGAAAGGAGAGAACCATCCAAGAGATCGGTGTAACGCCACTGCGGCGCTCACTAGCGATACAGGCACGCGTGATCGGTGCGCTGTTGATGCGCGAAATACTGACTCGCTATGGTCGGCACAACATTGGTTTTCTGTGGCTGTTTGTCGAGCCCATGATGTTCACGCTGGGAGTAACTGCATTGTGGACGTTCGCAGGCTTAAGGCACGGCTCTAATTTACCCATTGTGGCGTTCGCGCTCACCGGCTATTCCTCGGTTCTGGTTTGGCGCAATATGCCCAGCCGCCTCTGTGGATCGATTGAACCCAATTTGGCCTTGATGTATCACCGCAACGTAAAAGTAATGGACGTTTTTGCTTCACGGCTTTTATTGGAAGGCGCAGGAGCAACTATTTCATTCGTCATTCTAGGCATCATTTTTATTTCGATCGGTTGGATGAAACCACCCGAAGATATTATTAAAGTCATGCAGGGCTGGTTCATGTTGGTCTGGTTTGGCGTATCGCTTGCGGTGCTGGTAGGTGCCTGGAGCGCGCGCACCGAGATTGTTGATAAGGTCTGGCATCCTATGGCCTACCTTCTTTTCCCGTTATCAGGCGCAACCTTCATGGTCGATTGGCTGCCTCCCACTGCACAAACAGTGCTTTTATATTTGCCCATGGTGCATGGTGTTGAATTGTTGCGTGAAGGCTATTTTGGCTCAGCCGTACATGCGCATTACGACATCCCCTACACTGCATTTATTTGTCTTTGTTTAAATTTGCTTGGTTTGGCACTGCTGCGTGAAGCAAGCCGCAGAGTGATTCCGGAATGATCAAAATTGACAATCTGGTTAAACAATACCCAACACGGCAAGGGCCACGCACAGTGCTGGATAACATCAATCTGAGTATCGATAGGGGAGAGAAGGTTGGCATACTGGGGCGCAATGGATCAGGTAAATCCACGCTGATTCGACTGATCAGCGGGGCAGAGCAGCCAACCTCTGGCAGTATTCGTCGAGATATCAGCGTGTCTTGGCCGTTGGCTTTTGGCGGAGCTTTTCAAGGCAGCTTGACCGGCTTGGATAACTTGCGATTCATTTGCCGCGTATACGGCACCAGCACGGAGGACAGGATTCCCCTCGTTCAGGAATTCTCCGAGCTGGGTCAATATCTGTATGAGCCGGTTAAAACTTACTCTGCGGGTATGCGCGCAAGGTTGGCTTTCGCCATCTCCATGGTGGTTGAGTTTGATTGTTTTTTGATCGACGAAATTGTGGCCGTGGGGGATGCCCGCTTTCAAGAGAAGTGCCGCATTGAGCTTTTTGAAAAACGCAAAGATCGCGCCATGATTCTGGTTTCGCATGACCCCGGCTTCATCCGTGCCTATTGTCAACATGCCTCAGTGCTCGTAGAAGGTAAGCTCACATCCTTTGATCAAGTGGATGATGCTTTCGCGTTTTATCAAGAGCACTCAGCTCGATCATGAGCAAATTTTTTTCAACTGCCAAAATTAACCTGCTAGGCAGACTCTCCGTGCCGATGGCGCGAAAATGTTTTCAGCGCGCGGTGTGCGATAACGCCTTGCATGAGGTTACCAGCAGCCAGAAGCAGTTGCTTGTTGATGTTTCCGTCATCATCAAAAATGACGGACGTACCGGCATACAGCGTGTTGTTCGTTCGTTGCTTCTGCAATTGCACAAGCAGTGTCCAGATGGCTGGCGTGTTCGTCCGGTTTTCGCTACTCGCAAACAGGGCTATCACTACGCACCTGAAAAATTCGGGTTGCCGGATGTACAGGCATCTGGTCTGGGTGGAACTTCTCCTGTGAAAGTTGGACACGGGGACATCTTTCTTGGATTGGATCTTGCCGCACACTTGCTGCCATTGCATAAAACCCAGCTGGCGCAGTGGAAGCGTTTGGGTGCAGAGATTCATATCATGATTTACGACTTGCTTCCCGTCTTGCACCCACACTGGTTTAATCCAAAAACCACCAAAAATTTTCACCGCTGGTTAAGAACAATCGCCATTTTTTCGGACAGCGTTATTTGCATTTCCAACACGGTGAAAGCAGAGCTTGATGACTGGCTACGTCAGAAATACTCTCTCGCCACCGGCACCATACACATCAACACTATCCCTCTGGGGGCGGATATTGCATCCAGCGTACCCAGTCGCGGTTTACCCGAAAACATTGATCAGCTATTGACGGCACTGGCCAGCAAACCTACCGTGTTGATGGTCGGCACACTCGAACCGCGCAAAGGGCACAGTCAGGTGTTAGCTTCCTTTGAAGAACTTTGGCAGCAAGGCCGCGATATCAATCTCGTTATCGTCGGTAAGCCTGGGTGGAAAACAGAAGCTTTGCAACAGCGCCTGCGTGCTCACCCCCAGGGCAAAACTCGTCTTTACTGGCTGGACAACGCCAGTGATGAGCTGCTCGCACTGCTCTATGCTGGCTGCACCGGTGTAATTGTGGCTTCGCATGCGGAAGGTTTTGGCTTGCCACTGATTGAAGCCAGGCATCACAACAAACCTGTTCTGGCGCGTGACATACCGGTGTTGCGCGAAACCAGTGGGAGTTTCGTTACATTTTTTTCAGGTACCAGCACTGGGCGCTTAATGAATGACATTGAATTTTGGCTGACCAAAGTTGCAATTGAGCAGATGCCACATAGCGTCCCGCAGCATACCTGGCAAGACAGCGCTCATAAATTGCTTGCCCATCTCGGACTTGGACAAGCTGCACTTTCGCAACTCGGTCACGGTCAATTTAGTTCGTCTTTCGCACAGGAGAGCATTGCATGAGCATTACCTCCTACGCTCAAAATTTTGAAGACATCATGCTGTGGCGTGCGCTCGGGCAGATTGAGAATGGCTTTTATATCGATATTGGCGCTCATGACCCAATCATCGATTCGGTAAGCCTCGCCTTCCATGAGCACGGCTGGCACGGTATTCACGTCGAACCTACGCCGTATTACGCTGAATTGCTCAGACAGCAACGACCAGGGGACACGGTTATCCAAGCTGCAGTGGGGAAGGGCGCGGTTAAAAAATTGCCGTTTTTCGAAATTCCCGATACCGGCATTTCAACTGCCGATCCTGCCATAGCACAGCAACACCGTGAGCGCGGCTTTGATGTGCGTGAAATCACCGTGCCCTGCGTCTCGCTATCGGCGGTTTTTAAAATGTGCGCGGGGTCAGAAATACATTGGCTCAAGATGGACGTTGAGGGTTTTGAGAAACAAGTGCTGTCTAGTTGGGGCAAGTCTGTGGCGCGCCCTTGGATTGTCGTCGTGGAAAGCACACTTCCTCTGACCCAGATTGAAACGCACGAAACCTGGGAATCAATACTGATCGGGTATGGCTACTTCCCAGTTTATTTTGATGGACTGAACCGTTATTACATTTCAGACGCGCATCCGGAACTCAAAGATGCATTTCTTGCGCCCCCTAACATTTTTGATGGTTTTTCCCTTAACGGCACGTCCAGCGCTCCTTTCCATCAACTGATTAAAGCGCGTTTCCAAGAAAAAATCAGCGAGGCCCTTGCGCAAAGCGAACAACAGGAACAGGCCGCAACAAATGAGATCAAGCGCCTTACCCTGAGTCTTGGCGCGCTGGATAAAACGCTTGCTGAGTATGAGCAAAAATGGATACAGCGTGAGCAGGCCGTTGCCCAACAGCTACAATCAAGACAACAAGAGCTGCATCGCTTGGAGCAAGACCGGACGCAACGTGAAAAAGAACACGCTGACCAAACCAGCGAAATCCGGCAATCGTTGGAAAGCCTCCTGCGCACGCAGGCACAGCGTGAGCAAGAAGTCACTGCGCAACTACTGGCTATCCAGCAACAAGCTCATCTGGAAATAGCTGAGCAGGCAAAAAATCACAGTGAACAAGAACGTGTATCGCTACGTCAACACACCGAGCGTGAGCAGGCCCTCGCCCAACAGCTGCAATCAAGACAACAAGAGCTACACCGCTTGGAGCAGGACCGGGTAGATATGCAGCACCAACTCGATATCCAGTTGCGAGACGAACGTGAGTCTAGCCAACAGATGCAGCAAGCCATCAACGCTCTGCAGGTCGAGCTTGCAACCATGCGTAACGGCTTATTTTGGCGACTGACTACCCCTATACGAGTAGTTATAGGTTGGTTCAAACCCGTACTCACTCAAACCAGGTATGTAAAGGGTACGGGAGAGCAACCAGTTGTTATGCCCATGTCACAAACCAACAGAATGATAAGCAATCACTCCACTCAAGTGACGCAGCCGACCTTATCAAGCACAGCCACGAACTTGAAGACGCTACTGCAATATCAAGACCAACAGTTTGTCGAGTATGCCTACATGGCGCTGCTGAAGCGGCAACCCGATACAGAAGGATTCAACTATTACCTCGGTCGGCTTCGAGGCGGCATACCAAAGGTACAGATACTTGGCCAGATTATATATTCCCGCGAGGCTCAGACAAACGGTGTTGAACTTCCAGGTTTGCGCGATGCTGTAAAACGACAAAAACTCGCCGACCTACCGCTGGTTGGAGCTATTTTTAAGCTATTCACCAAAGCTGAGGGCAACTCGGCCTTTGAAAGCCGTTTGCGTGCCTTTGAGCAACAGGCTTTTCTGTCGACAGAACAATCCGACGCACACTTTGAGCGTATTGATCATGGCGTAAATAACTTGCAGCAGTTGATTGTTCAACAAGGCCAACAGTTCATGTATGCCACTCGGCAGGTGAGCTTGCCTATAAGCAATCCTATCTCGTGCGAGTCAATCGTTCCGAGTACTGGTGTAACCGAAAGTGAGTCCGCCAGGCTGGATGTGCCGCCAGCCCATGCGTCCAAACAGCTTACAGCTCCGTATTCAAAGGGGCAACCAATACCTACTGAACAAATTGTGCTACCACTGGCAGCAGGTCAGCGGACACTTTACTATTACGTTGACCATACGGTGCAATGCGCTACTAATACCGGGATGCAGCGTGTTACACGTCGCCTCGCAGGGTCTTTGTTAGCTGCTGGTGAGCGGGTTATTTTTGTGAAGTTAGATACCGATCGTCGAGAATTGGTACTCGTGTCGCGCGAGGAGCTCGACCATCTTTCGAAGTGGAGCGGTCCCCACTTGCCACCAGCTGAAGCTGCGCTATACCAGCCATCGTGCGAAGAAAGGAAGGTGGTGTCACCACATAATTTGGGTGAGGGCTGCTGGCTTGTAGTTCCTGAGGTAACTCATATCACTTATCACTCGGATGCAGTAACGCTTGATTTGTTCGCTACAGCACGACGCAATGGTCTTCGAACAGTGTTTGTTTACTATGATGCAATTCCTTTGCGTAGACGCGAGCATGCATCTGCGGCAGGTCGACATGAAATTTATACACAACAGCTCCTACTTGCGGATTTGATTGTGCCAATTTCCCAATGGTCTTCACGCGATCTTGTGTCGTTTTTCCGTGAGCACGACCACGCCACGCTCTCGCCAATCCCAACCATAACAAAGATTCACCTGCCAGGTGAATCACAGTTAACTGCGCGAGTAACTGAGTCAATTGCGGCACACCAATGCGATCACATGATTCTTTCGGTCGGCTCTATAGAGCCACACAAGAATCAGGTGGCGCTACTACATGCCTTTGAAACCTTCTGTGTGAAATACCCCAATACAGACTGGCAGCTATTTCTTGCCGGCAACTTGCATCCCGATGTTTCACCAGAAATTACCCGCGCCACAAAACAATTCCCGAATATTCGATATTTGCAACATGTGTCAGACCAAGATCTTGATGCGCTGTATCGGCGCTGCACATTTACAGTATTTCCATCTATCGAGGAAGGTTTCGGGTTGCCAATCCTTGAAAGCTTATGGTACGCAAAGCCGTGTGTGTGCGCTAATTTTGGCGCAATGAAAGAAGTTGCTGAGGGTGGCGGCTGTGTAATGGTCGACACGCGAAACGAAACTGCCATATTAGTCGCGATTGAGTCACTTACCGGCTCACCAAAGTTACTTAATCAACTTTCGCGTGAAGCGGTTATGCGCCCATTTACCGATTGGTCCGACTACGCTAATCAGTTGACAGCGGCGATGGACTCTATCATCTCGCCAATCACGAATCTCGGCCCTATATATTATTGGGTTGATCACACATGTAGCTACCATGCAAATTCTGGTATACAGCGCGTCGTTCGAGGACTAGCTCGTGCTTTGGTTAAACTGGGGGTTGAGCTGATTCCGGTTAAGTGGGATGCTGCTTCGCAGAGTCTTGCAAAAGTATCCTTTGCTGAGTGTGAACATCTTTCCCTCTGGAATGGGCCACCTGCAAGCGGATGGTCAAGCTGGCGCGACCCACATCAATCAGGTGGCTGGATATTAATCCCGGAGCTCACGACCTGCCTGCCTGAGCCTAACGTACCCGGACTTCGAGAGTTTGTGTCATCAGCTGGCTTACGCTGTGCTTGGGTCTTTTATGATGCTATTCCGTGGAAGATGCGCAATATCTATCCGATGGAGGCAACTATAGCGCATAAAAAATACATGGCAGGGCTCAATCAGCATGAACTCGTGCTCGCGATATCTCAGTTTTCGCTCCAAGATCTTATGGAGCATCTCGGACAAGAACCGTTGCGTACGCCAAGCCTATTTGAAAGGATCGTGCCATGCCATCTCCCTGGAGAATTTCTTGAAAGTCCAAGGATATTTGATGTCAAGCAACCACATTCACAACATGTGCGTATCCTGTGCGTTGGCACTGTCGAACACAGGAAGAATCATCTCGTGGTACTCGAAGCATTCAAAAAACTGATGTTAATGACTGAAATATCGGTCGATTTGGTCATTGCTGGTGGGGCACCCTTTCCAGAACTTGCTGATAAAGTCGAAGGGTACATAAAACATGAGCCGCGGGTGCGATGGGAAAAGTCGGCCAGCGACACCGATCTTCGACACCTGTATAGCGAATGCGATTTCACTGTGTACGCTTCTTCTGAAGAGGGGTTTGGTCTTCCTATCCTAGAGAGCCTGTGGCAGGCTAGGCCGTGCGTGTGTGCAGCATTTGGTGCAATGGAGGAGGTTGCACGCGGCGGTGGATGTGTTTTAACCGATGTTCGTGATGCCGATCAACTTGCAACAGCGATGAGGCAGCTCGTTGAAGATGAAGGGCTTAGACAGCGGCTTGGAATCGAAGCAACTATGCGGCAGTTTAAGACATGGCGAGATTATGCACAGGAGGTCGCGCTTCGTATGTCGCAGGAGAGGTATGTGCCCCGCCGACAGAAACTGCCGGAGACCTTAGAGCATCGTACGTTTTACGATCAGTTCGTAAACATAAGGCCACGACCGAAGCTATCGATCTGTATTACGACGTACAACCGTGCTGCTTGGTTGGAAGTTAATTTGCGTAACCTGGCTAGGCTATGGCCTACTCCAGACGTTGATGTTGAAATTGTTGTGTGCGATAACGCATCAACTGACCATACCTCCGCGGTTGTGAATCCATATCTTGGTCGGGCCGACTTTAACTACATTCGAAATGCAAAGAATGTAGGTATGTTGGGGAATCTACGCGTAACGGCGAGCCATGCACGAGGTGAATACGTTTGGATACTCGGTGATGATGATCTCGTGCTACCTGGTACGATCGAAAGGGTGTTAAAGAAAATCAACGACCATGCCGGTACGGCACTTGTTTATCTGAATTACTCGTACACGCGACTCGACGATGCTGGTGCCGTATCGGATCTCGACAAGTTTCTTCTTGAATCAACACCGATTCTTGCCCCAGGGCAAGATAAACACGGTACGATTCGTGAGATTTGCGCTCAATCTGAAAATTTCTTTACAGCAATCTACTGCCTAGTTTTTCGACGAGATCACGCGCTTCGAGCTTACACACAAAATACTGATGGGCGTCCGTTTTCAACACTGCTGACATGCATTCCAACCACGTACTATGTACTTAATAACATGATGGACGAACAGGCTTGTTGGATCGGCGAGCCAATGTTAGTCGTTAATATGAATGTTTCGTGGATGAAATATGCGCCACTGTGGATTCTCGAACGAATACCTGAGGTCCACGACTTGGCGGAACGGCTTGGCGCTGATAGGTTTGCGATTGACCGCTGGCGTAGGAGCAACCTTCCTGGCGTGGTTCACTTTCTTAAAGAAATCTTTGAGAACGACAACCAGGGAAACATTGATTACTTTTCTATGCAAAGGCTAGTTAGTCGTCTGAAAGGACTTAAAGGTATCGAGGAGTTTATTGAACAGATCCAGTCCGTGTATCGGGCTGCTCATGAGGCTGGTCATCTGGCTGCACGAACCAGTGCCGAGAAGATTTTTGCCGCATTTGATTCAAAAGCGTAAAGATTCCTATTGAAATGATCCCAGCACTCAATAAATAAAGTGAAGTAATGAAAAAATTGGAGCAAACAATACCAGTAGTTATTGATCAGAAAACCTATTCTATCGTCTCTGACGACAGCTATTTGGATCATATCAAGAGCGGATTTGAGCCGGATACGGTCGCTTTATTTAATTCGTTATTGAGGGCTTCTGATTTAGTATTTGATGTAGGGGCAAATATTGGCTGCACATCAATTCTGTTCGGAGAGCGCTGCCGTAAGGTGTACTCTTTCGAGCCTTCACCAACCACTTTCGAGTTCTTGCAGAGAAACCTCGTCAATGCTGGCCTGGATAATGTTGTACCCATGAACGTGGGTCTGGGTTCTTATGCTTGCGAGTCTGAATTAACTTTTGCGCCATCAAACCGATCGGGTGGTTTTGTATCTGACAAAACGCAAGCGGGCCTCGGTCATACTACTGAGAAAATCAAGATTGAGCGGGCTGATGACGTGGCAAATCGCATAGATTTGCCAACCTTGGATTTCATAAAAATTGACGTAGAGGGATTTGAAAAAAGTGTTATTGAAGGTGCCCGGGAGATTATTGACACATATAAACCGGTAGTTGTACTAGAACTAAACCACTGGTGCCTAAATGCATTCCAACGAATTACTGTCCCAGACTTCTTTGATTTTTTGAAAGTGCGTTTTCCAATTTTGCTTGCTGTGGAAGGTAATATATATAGAGATTTACACAACCCAGACGACAGTTACCACGTGATGTATCACCACATCATCAATTTTAAATATATCAATTTGGTTGGAGCTTTTTCAGAGGAACGGCTTGCTGAATTTCATAAATACTTCGTCCATGAATAGGCATGGAGTGGTTCCAATATATTTTCTGGGAGGAGACCATGGTTGATTCATACAAACAAATCAATCGGTGCCGAGTTGGTGGTGGTACTAATCTCATAACAGTGCTGAATCTTGGAGCCCAGGCGCTTACTGGTGTTTTCCCCAAGACCGCGTCGCAGAATTTGACTGTGGGGCCACTGGAGCTTGTTTGGTGTCCTGATAGCGGCTTACTACAACTCAAACACACCTATAATTCTTCTGAGATGTATGGCGACAACTATGGTTATCGCTCTGGGTTGAATCAGTCTATGGTGGATCATCTGTCTAACAAGGTGGCCTATCTTGAAAAGCTGAACCCGTTGAATGCGGGTGATGTAGTGGTAGACATTGGTAGCAATGACTGCACAACGTTGAAGGCATACAAAACCCACAACATTCGTCGAATCGGCATCGACCCAACTGGCAAGAAATTTGCCGCGTATTACCCGACCGATATTACCTTGGCACCAGATTTTTTCTCTGCTGACGTTTATCGAACTGTAGAGTCAAAAAAAGCGCGGATTGTGACGTCAATTGCCATGTTCTATGATCTTGATGCGCCGATTGAATTTGCAAAACAGATCGAATCAATACTGGCTGACGACGGTATTTGGCATTTTGAACAGAGCTATATGCCTTCAATGTTGCGCATGAACTCTTATGACACTATTTGTCATGAACACGTGGAATATTACTCGCTTGGTGTTGTTAAAAAAATTCTTGATCAAGCAGGCTTGCGTTTGGTGGATGTCGTGATGAATGCAGTCAACGGCGGCAGCTTTGCAGTCACAGCTGCGAAGGCATCTAATAAATCCGTAAAGACCAATCAGGCTGTGATTGATTGGTTGCTCGACCAAGAAGATCGCATGGGATTGAATACGCCACGCCCTTATCGTGAATTTGAGGAAAGGGTGTTTCGTCATCGGGACGATCTTACACGGCTAATCCGTGCTTTGAACGCTGACGGAAAAAAAGTACTTGGGTATGGTGCCTCAACCAAGGGTAATGTGGTGCTTCAGTTTTGTGGCTTTACTGCTGCTGATATCCCCGCTGTGGCAGAGGTGAACTCTGAAAAATTTGGACACGTCACACCGGGTTCGCATATTCCAATTATTTCAGAGGCCGAAGCAAGGGCTATGAAGCCGGACTATTTTCTTGTGCTTCCTTGGCACTTTAAAGAGGGCATACTGCGTCGTGAAAAAGAATATCTTGCAAGCGGCGGCAGATTTATCTTTCCATTTCCTGAAATTGAAATTGTTTGATATCTGAGATATGACATCTGCTGTTATTACCGGTATCACCGGCCAGGACGGCGCCTATCTCGCTGAATTGCTCCTAAGCAAGGGTTACACCGTTTACGGCACCTACCGACAAAACGGTTCCGTCAATTTCTGGCGAATTGAAGAGCTAGGTATAGACAAACATCCCAATCTTCATTTGGTGGAATACGATCTTACTGATGCAAATGCCAGCATGAAGTTGTTGCAATCGACCGGTGCTTCAGAGGTCTACAACCTCGCAGCACAAAGCTCTGCCGTGGCCTCGCTCGATCAGCCAACGGTAGCAGCGCATGTTACTGGCATCGGAGTATTAAACCTGCTAGAGGCGATTCGCATTGTTAACCCAACCATTCGTTTCTTCCAAGCCAGCAGCTCGGAGCTGTTCGGCACAGCAACGGAGACTCCGCAGCTAGAAACTACACCTTTCTATCCGCGCAGCCCCTATGGGGTGGCAAAACTCTTTGCCCATTGGTTAACTGTGAATTATCGCGAGAGCTACGGAATTTTTGGCTGCAGCGGCATTTTGTTCAATCATGAATCGCCGTTCAGAGGCTACGAATTTGTAACACGAAAGATTACTGACTCAATAGCCAAAATCCGGCTTGGCAAACAGGATGTGTTGGAGCTGGGCAACATGGATGCAAAACGTGATTGGGGCTATGCCAAGGAATATGTGGAAGCGATGTGGAGAATGTTGCAGGCAGAAAAATCCGATACCTACGTATTGGCCACCAACCGCATGGAGACAGTGCGGGACTTCGTGTCATTGGCGGGGAAAGCAGCCGACTTTGATTTGGTATGGGAGGGCGTTGCTGAAAATGAGATCGCGATTGATCGCAAGAGCGGCAAGACAGTGGTGCGCGTTAACCCGAACTTTTATCGACCGACAGAAATTCATTTACGTGTTGGCAACCCTGAGAAGGCCAGACGCGAGCTGGGATGGGAGCCGATGACGACGTTGGCGCAGCTTTGCCAAATGATGGTTGAGGCAGACATCCGACGCAATCAGCGTGGTGGCTCGTAACTTCGCGTATTGTAGTGGAGAGCACCTTATGATTTCACAACTTTTTAACGAAGATGCGCGCATTCAAATTGGTGTAGGTACTTATGCCAGTAGTGAACCTTTAATCAGGTTGCATCATCCGAATAATCGGGTATTAATTGGCAAGTTTTGCTCTATCGCCAACTCGGTAACAATTTTTGCAGGCGGCAATCACCCAATTAATTTTATTAGTACCCACCCGTTGAAATTGTTTTTTGGTCTCGGCGACTTCACAAGCTGGACAAACGATTGTGCTGATGGAGATGAAATCACTTGTATCGGTAATGATGTTTGGCTTGGTCACGGCTGCACTATTTTGTCAGGTGCGGATATTGGAGATGGTGCAATTATCGGCGCGCACGCAGTGGTACGCGGGCGGATACCGGCATACGCAATCGTTATTGGAAATCCTGCAGTTGTTGTTCGATATCGTTATGACGAAAAGACCATCAATCAACTTCTGGCGCTTAAGTGGTGGGACTGGCCAATCGAAAAGATCAAAAGCGAAGTTTGGAATTTGACATCAAATGACACAGCCAATTTTTTGAGTCGGCACTGCACCGCTGTTACTGGTATCTAAACTAGGGAAATTTTATCAAATGAACAAAACTGCTCTCATTACCGGTATTGGCGGCCAGGACGGTGCTTACCTCGCGCAACTGCTGGTGAGTAAGGGTTACAAGGTTTTCGGCACATCCAGGGATGCGGGCGCTTCACGTTTTGATTCGCTCGTGCGGCTGGGCATTGCCAGTCAGGTTAACCTGCTGTCGATGGCGCCGAATGATTTCAAGAGTACGCTTACGGCCATCTCGAAAGCGAGCCCGGATGAGATATATCACCTTGCCGGGCAGAGTTCGGTCGGTTTGTCTTTTGAACAACCTTCAGAGACGATTGAAAGCATCACCATCGGTACGCTCAATATTCTGGAGGCTTTGCGCTTTATGGGTATGCCGGCGAAGTTTTATCACGCCAGTTCCAGCGAGTGTTTTGGCGATACCGGTGGTGCGTCAGCCGACGAGCAGACGCCTTTTAATCCGGTCAGTCCTTACGCGGTGGCAAAATCTGCCGCGCACTGGCTGGTGCGTAATTACCGTGAAGCCCACAAAATATATGCTGCGAGCGGTATTTTCTTCAACCACGAATCCGTACTTCGTCCTGCGCGTTTTGTGACACAAAAGGTTGTGCAGACTGCCTATCGTATTTCGTGCGGATCAACAGAAAAACTGACGTTGGGTGATTTGAATGTTTCACGCGACTGGGGGTGGGCGCCGGAATATGCCGATGCCATGTGGCGAATTCTTCAGGCCGACCACCCAGACGATTTCGTAATCGCTACGGGGGAAACCAATTCACTCAGGGATTTTGTCGAGCAGTCTTTTACACATTTTGGGCTGGACTGGGCCGAACACATACGGCACGACGACCAACTCATACGCCCGAATGAAATTCTCTGGAGTCAAGGCAATCCGGATAAAGCCCGCAAGATACTCGGCTGGCAGGCTGGCAAACGGATGCGAGATGTCGTCAAGATTCTCTGCGATGCCCAACGTCCAGCAGCATGATATGGGCAAGAATGGGGTGAATACATCAAGCGTTGTGTTGCAGGGGCGCGCTGCTTGAAATTAATTTTGTCAGTAGATGCGCTTTCGCCATCGTTGTCCGGTATCGGTCGCTACACATGGGAATTGGCGAGTCGCATTGGGCAGATGCCGGGTATTGAGCAAGTTCGTTATTTTCGGGCTGGACATTGGGTCAATGATCCGGCGTCTTTACTCAAGGTGGCTTCCCCGAGTCGCAAACGTCGTTTCAAATTTCCTCACTGGGCCAAGAATTGGTATTGGCAACGTGCTTGTCATAGACAAGTGTTTCACACACCCAACTATTTTCTGCCACCTTATGCTGAGCACGGGGTGGTGACGGTGCATGATTTGTCGGTGTTTAAATTTCCCGAAACACACCCGGTTGAGCGAGTAAAACAGTTTGAGAATTGCTTTCGACAGACCTTGGATATCGCAGCCCATTTGATCACTGATTCCGAAGCGACTCGGCAAGAAGTGATTGAATTTTTCAGTTGGCCAGCAGAACGTGTTACCGCAGTGCATTTGGGCGTTTCCCCACGATTTGCACCGAGATCAGCAGTGGAGTTGCTGCCAACGTTGCAGCGTTACAATCTGAACTATGGTAGTTATAGTTTGTGCGTTTCTACGATTGAACCACGCAAGGGGATTGATAGCCTGCTGGCGGCATATGCACGTTTGCCGGAGAAGATGCGTGTTGTTTACCCGCTGATTCTGATAGGGGGAAAAGGCTGGCATAGCGAGCATCTGCATCAAGCAATCGATGCCGGGCAAAGGGCAGGCTGGCTCCGTTACTTTGGTTTTGTGCCGGAAGATGACTTGCCAGCGTTATATGCGGGCGCACGTTTGTTTGTCTATCCTTCACGTTACGAGGGCTTTGGGCTTCCGGTAGCAGAAGCCATGGCTTCCGGTGTGCCGGTGATTTCGTCAGATCGCTCCTGTTTGCCTGAGATTGCATCCGGTGCAGCAAAATTGATCGACCCTGATGATGTGGATAATTTTGTCGCCACGATCGAAGAGGCATTGACGGACTCTGCATGGCAGCAGGGAGCGATTGCTAATGGGTTACGGGTTGCGGCTCGGTATAATTGGGATGAGTGCGTTAGACTCACCGTTGCGGCCTACAAAACCAGTGATTGAGACTGCTGTTTGATTGAAAGATTGTTCATGGAAGGAAGCAGGGTGATGCGACGTTTTTATTCTTGTTACGTTGGTTTATTGCCGTTAATTTTAGGATGCGGATTGGCCGGGTGCGCCAGTCCGCCCAATTGGTTGCCTTCTGCCGGACCTAGTCTTGAGCAGGCCACCAAGGTGAAAAACACTTCGTCTGACTTGGCCATTCAGGTGGTGGAAGTGACCGATGCGGTGGCACGGCGTGTTTCTGCCAATCAAAAGCACGGCTTGTTTTCGGAAACATTGGGGAATGAAGCAGCGCCAGGCTATACCGTTGGGCCGGGTGACGTGGTGGAGGTTTCTATCTGGGAGGCTCCACCCGCAGTGTTGTTTGGTTCAACCGTGATTGATGCGCGTGGCGGAACTGCATCCAGTCGTGTAACAACGCTGCCGGAGCAGATGGTCAGCAGCGCGGGGACAATCAATGTTCCTTTTGCCGGAACGATGCCGGTAGCAAGTAAGTCACCGCAACAGATTGAAGCGGAAGTGGTGCAACGCCTGACCGGGAAGGCTAATCAGCCGCAAGTTCTGGTGCGGGTGATTCGGAATGCGACCTCAACTGTGACGGTGGTAGGTGAGGTGACAGCCAGCACCAGAATGCCGTTAACAGCACGCGGGGAGCATTTACTGGATGCGCTGGCGGCTGCAGGCGGAGTGCGCCAGCCGGTGGGTAAAATGACGCTTCAGGTTACCCGTGGTGATCAGGTTCATGCGCTGGCGCTGGACACGATTATTCGTGATCCGAAGCAGAATATCGTGCTGCAACCCGGGGATGTAATCACTGCCTTGTTCCAGCCGCTGAGTTTTACGGTGTTGGGGGCGACAGGCAAGAACGAAGAGCTGAACTTTGAAGCGCAGGGCATTACTCTGGCTCAAGCGCTGGCACGTGCAGGCGGCTTGCAGGATGTGCGTGCCGATGCGCGCGCAGTGTTCATCTTCCGCTTTGAAGATAAAGCAGCGCTGGATTGGGTAACGTCACCCAAGCTGACACCGGAAGGCCGGGTGCCAGTGATCTATCAAGTGGATCTAAAAGACCCGACTAGTTTTTTTGCCGCACAGAATTTCCCCGTGGATAACAACGACGTGTTGTACGTTTCCAACGCGCCGGGTGCCGAGCTGCAGAAATTCCTGAACATTCTGACCTCGTCTATTTTTAGTGTGGCGACTATTGTGAACAGCACGCGCTGATGGGCAATGAGGTGCTTAGGTTGACGAAATTTACAGCTGATGCGTGAGATATTGATTGATGTCACCCGCCTTCTGGACCGCAGGATGCAGGGACGATTGCCCACCGGAGTTGACCGTGTCAGCTTGGAATATGTGCGGTATTTTGCTGGGCGCGCAACGGCTTTAGTACGTTTTGCCGGGCAGTGGGTTGAGTTGTCATGCAAAGATTCAGAGCGGATTTTTGAGGCTTTGCTGGCACCGCCTGAAAATTTCAACACGCTAATCCGTTGGGTGGTCGCTAAGGCTTTCCCTCGCAGTATCGGACGGCGTTTTTCCACCCCCCGATTTTTGTTCAACACCGGGCACAGCGGGTTGGAGCAGGCGAGTTACGTTGATCGTCTGCGGCGTTCCAAGCTCAAGCCACTTTTTTTTGTGCATGATTTGATTCCGTTGACCAACCCTGAATATTGTCGACCGGGAGAATCTGGACGGCATACATTGCGGATGAATACGGTGCTTGGCATGGCAAGTGGCGTGATTGCCAATTCTGCAGCGACGCTGGAAACCTTGACAGCTTATGCCAGGGCAAATGCTTTGCCGATGCCGCCGTCTGTGGTGGCGCTCCTCGCGCCTGCCCAATTACCTGCACCGCTTGCTACGACTCCTCTGAGTAAACCTTATTTTGTGATGCTGGGTACGATTGAGCCGCGCAAGAATCATTGGCTGTTGCTTCAGGTATGGCGGCAGTTAATCGCGCGTTTGGGAGATGCAGCGCCGCGTCTGGTCATCATCGGCCAGCGCGGGTGGGAATGCGAAAGTGCGGTGGATTTACTGGAGCGCTGTGAAGCGTTGCAAGGTTTTGTTTTTGAATATCCGGTTTGTACCGATGCTGAACTGGCTTCCTGGCTTCACCACGCGCGGGCTTTATTGTTTCCGTCTTTTGCAGAAGGGTATGGTATGCCCTTGGCGGAGGCACTGGCGCAAGGAACCCCAGTGATTGCAAGTAGCCTTGCCGTCTTTAGAGAGATTGCGGGCAACGTGCCGGACTATCTGGATCCACTGGATGGCACGGGTTGGATAAACAGGATTGAGAATTTTTCGATGTCGGACAGCGTGCATCGCGCAGCACAACTCAAACGCATGGAAAATTTCAAAGCGCCGGGTTGGGCTGAACATTTTGTGCGAGTTGAAAACTGGATGCGCACGCTTTCCGACTCTGATTTTCCCTAAGCAGTTAAAATTTTGATGTCAGATTTTCCTGCTACAGTGTACGCACATGGTTTTTCTTTTCGGAAGCGGGCGATCGTGCGCCGCTTTATGCCCGATGTTGAAGTGTGCTTTGTCAGCCAGGGAAAATCTCTTCCCGCAGGCGTAACTGTGTTGTTGTGGGGTAGCGCGGAAGTGCCAGACAGCGCGCCATCTGACGTGAACATTATTCGGCTTGAAGATGGTTTTTTGCGCTCAGTCGGGTTAGGGGCTGACTTGGTGCAACCCATCTCGTGGGTGATGGATGGTCGCGGGATTTATTACGATGCAACCCGTTGGTCTGATCTGGAGTATCTGCTGGAAACAGAAAATATAAATGCTGACCTGCAACAGCGCGCTGCCATATTGCGTGAGCGCATCGTCACGGCAGGGTTAACCAAATACAACGTTGGCAGGGAGTTTTGGCAAAGGCCGGTGTCGGCACAGCGGGTTATTCTGGTTCCGGGGCAGGTGGAGTCGGATGCGTCGATTCGCTTTGGCGCGTCTGAAATCCAAAAAAATCTTTTGTTGCTGCGGGCTGTGCGCGAAGCCAATCCGTCTGCTTATCTGCTCTACAAGCCGCATCCGGATGTGGTAGCTGGGTTGCGCAAACAAGGCGTGCATGAGGGTGATGCAACACGATGGTGTGATCAGATCGTGGTTGATTGTGCGATGGGTGATTTGCTCGGCAAGGTTGATGAGGTGCATACCCTGACGTCGCTTGCCGGATTTGAAGCGCTGCTGCGCGGCAAGCAGGTGGTGTGCTATGGCCTGCCTTTCTACGCAGGGTGGGGCGTTACCAGAGATATGGTTGCAACGCCTCGCCGTACACGTCGGCGAACGCTGGATGAACTGGTAGCTGCGGCGTTGATTTCATATCCTACCTATATCAGTTTGAAGACGGGGAAAACCACCACGCCCGAGCGCGCATTAGATGAGTTGTTGGAGTGGCGTAACAACGCTGGTGATGTGGTTTCTGTTTGGCGTAAATTGTTGCGCGTGCTATTGAGACTGCGGGCGAACTAGTGAGCATTGCGTAATTTCTTACACCGTGCTCCCTTCTTGACTTTTTAAGCGCCTTACTATAATGTAAGGATTCCATAAAAGGAGGCATTTATGTCCACGGCAACTATAACCAGCAAAGGTCAGATCACTATACCTGCCATAGTGCGGAACATGCTCGGCGTCGAGGCTGGCGATAGAGTGGAGTTTGTTCAGGTCGAGCACGGGCGTTTTGAGCTGGTTGCCGCTACTCAGTCGGTGACTGCATTGAAGGGATTGGTGCGCAAACCTGCTTTGCCGGTAACGGTTGCGGCAATGAATAAGGCCATCGTGACTCACGGCGCAAAAGCAAGATGATAGGCTTGGATACCAACGTTCTCGTTCGGTATGTCGCTCAGGATGAATCCCGGCAGTCACCTAAAGCGACTCGACTGATCGAGTCGCTGACGGTGGATACGCCGGGTTACGTTAGCCTTGTTTCGATGGTGGAGCTGGTGTGGGTGCTGACGGGCTGCTATGCATCAACCAAGGGCGAAATATGTGAGGTATTGGAAGCGCTATTGCGTACCAAGGAAATTATTGTGGCGCATGCCGATACCGTGTGGAAAGCTTTGCGGATGTTCAAGGAAAGCAAGGCTGATTTTGCAGACTGTTTGATAGAGCGGTTTGCTGATGAGGCTGGGTGCAGCTATACGACAACATTTGATCGCGACGCCGCCAAGCACTGCGGTATGCGACTGATCGAGTGAGGACGAAGCACCAAGAATGGCGCGAAGCACGCAGGTGCTTCACTTGTTCCGGGTACGAAAAAATAGCCCGCTTGCGCGAGCCATGTTATATGTTTGGTGCCCAGAAGAGGACTTGGCCTCATGGACACCAAAAATTTGAAAATACTATTCATACCAGTTAGTTACAAACATCCTTGCCGTAATAATGGATCACCAATCTGGATCACCCCTCCCTTAGACATTTTTCAATTTGGTGTTTACGGGAGCAAGAAAATGCGCGCGGAAAAAGCAGTTGAAAGAATTCAGGTAAATGTCAGGGTCGACGGCGATTTGATCAGGCTATTATAAAGAACTGAGCTTTTGAGTAAATTAGGTTCAATTCCATCACGGTCTGAACTGGTGCGAATTGCACTAGAGGAATACTTGAAAAAGAAATAAATTAAAGAACCGCAGCCCTAATCAACTTGCGCACTTTGGGAAGTCCAGGCAAGAATTGCCCTTGCATTACTTTTAATTAAAGGTGTTTGACGAGTATTAATGGTGTGTGCTAGCCTTGCCAACAAGAAGCTCGAAAACAATTAAGATATTAAGAAGAAGTTGGGGGGAGTTTTGAATACTAAATCAGGGGGAACCCATCTTTTCGGTGGGCTGAGGTGGTTTCGTGCGGCGATTTTCAGCCGCATTCATCTGCTTTTTGTAGCAGCCAAAACTCAGTTTTTCAAATTTTATTCATCTGCCCCAGTAGATGAACAACCATTCCTTTTTAAAATCACACCAGTCCAAGTTGCTAGCTACCTAACGCAACCGTTTGCCCGGCGAAAGCTGATTTAAGCCCATGTTTCCGCACCCCATCGCGCAGGTCGCAGGCGGAATCGAGACGATGATATCGTTTGCGTGGTTGGGCAGGGGCAATAAGACGAAGTGGATGCAGGCCTTATCAAGGGCCATTTCCGGTGGTCTGTTTAGTGTGGTGGTGGCAATGATGCTGCTGATTTGGCATGCGCCGCAAGCACAAGCACAAACTGCTGTATCAGGTGCGATTGCCTCTAACACCCACTGGATAGCGGCCGAGAATCCTTATGTGTTAAGCGGGGATGTCATCGTACAAAATGGCGCAATCCTCACCATTGATGCCGGCGTCACGGTTTACATGGGACAGAATGCAAAGCTGACGGTGCAAGCCGGTAGCATACAGGCAGCTGGCACAGCGTCCGACATCATCAGCGTTCTTTCCGAGAAAACACAGCTAGGGCAAACTGCCTCACCCGGTGATTGGGATCAATGGGTTTTCAATGCTGGCACTGTCAATACCCAGCTAGACCATGTGCTATTTGAGCATGGCAAGGGAATCGCAGTTAATGGTTCGGCACCCATATTCAATTACCTCAACCTTCGCAATCATCTCGGTGCTGCGATTACCATTGATCTATCGGCTTCACCTACCGGCGTTGGCAACCAGGCCAGTGGCAATACGCTAAATGGCACCGCAGTCCCCGCCGGTGACATTACCGGCACTGTAAAGTGGGGTTTGCGCGGAATACCTTACATTGTTGCCTCGGGAGTGGTTTCAGTGGGCGTGGCTCCCACACTGACTGCGCTTAGTCCGAAATATGTGGCATTTGGCGAAACCGCAACCATCACCGCCACTGGCACCCGTTTGACCGGGGCAGAGGCACCACGTTTCCCCAGTACCAATCTTTCCGCAACGATTGGTACGGGCGGTACGGCAACATCCTTCCCGTTTACATTAACCATTCCGGCTAATGCAA
>Ga0137403_10000152_pt1 | contig 82483 bp, 79 predicted proteins | sample CZOMad2_1_16fung_FD_122057 | JGI IMG/M metagenome (GOLD analysis project Ga0137403, IMG submission 122057) | Vadose zone soil fungal communities from Angelo Coast Range Reserve, California, USA - CZOMad2_1_16fungal (Hybrid Assembly) | ecosystem: Environmental > Terrestrial > Soil > Vadose zone...
ATGTCCTTCGGCCTGTTCTTCCTCGGCGAGTACGCGAACATCATCCTGATGAGCACGACGACCTCGCTGTTCTTCCTCGGCGGCTGGCTGCCGCCGTTCCCGTTCGTGCCGTTCACCTGGATCCCCGGCTGGGTCTGGTTCCTGCTCAAGGTGCTGTTCGTCGTCTTCCTGTTCCTGCTCGTGCGCGCGACCTTCCCGCGCTATCGCTACGATCAGCTGATGCGGCTCGGCTGGAAGGTGTTCCTGCCGTTCTCGCTGCTGTGGGTCGTGCTGACGGCGGGCGCCGTGCTGGCCCTGCCGCGCTGGGTCCTGTAGGTGTAGATCATGGCGATGCGCTCCCTGCTCCTGGAAGAACTCGTGTCGGGCCTGGTGCTCACCTTCCGCTACATGTTCCGGCCGAAGGTGACCATCAACTACCCCTACGAGAAAGGGCCGCTCAGCCCGCGCTTCCGCGGCGAGCATGCGCTGCGCCGCTATCCCAACGGCGAGGAGCGGTGCATCGCGTGCAAATTGTGCGAGGCCATCTGCCCGGCCCTCGCCATCACGATCGAGGCCGAGCCGCGCGCCGACGGCAGCCGGCGCACCACCCGCTACGACATCGACATGACGAAGTGCATCTATTGCGGCCTCTGCCAGGAGGCCTGCCCGGTCGATGCCATCGTCGAGGGCCCGAACTTCGAGTTCGCCGCCGAGACCCGCGAGGAGCTGTTCTACAACAAGGAAAAGCTGCTCGCGAACGGCGATCGCTGGGAAGCCGAGCTCGCCGCCAGCCTGGCGGCCGACGCGCCCTACCGGTGATCGCAGCATGATCATCCAGGCGCTCGCCTTCTACCTCTTCGCCGCCGTGGCCGTGGCCTCCGGTGTCATGGTGATCGGCGCGCGCAACCCCGTGCATTCCGTCCTGTTCCTGATTCTCGCCTTCTTCAACTCGGCCGGCCTCTTCGTGCTGTTGGGCGCCGAGTTCCTGGCGATGATCCTGGTCGTCGTTTATGTCGGCGCCGTGGCCGTGCTGTTCCTCTTCGTCGTGATGATGCTGGACATCAACTTCGTCGCCCTGCGCTCAGGCGTCCTCCGCTATCTCCCGATCGGCGCCCTCATCGGGTTGATCCTGCTGGCGGAGCTGGTGCTGGTCTTCGGCGCCTGGGTGGTTTCGCCCGAGTCGGCGCAAGTCGCCTTGCATCCCATACCCCTCACGCCGGACGTGACCAACGCGCGGGCTCTGGGCCGCATCCTCTACACGGACTATTTCTACCTGTTCCAGACCGCCGGCCTGATCCTGCTCGTGGCGATGATCGGCTCCATCGTGCTGACGTTGCGCCAACGCGAGGGCGTGCGGCGCCAGAACATCGGCGCCCAGCTCAGCCGCCACCGCGCCGACACGATCGAGGTCAGGGACGTGCCGACCGGGAGCGGCATCTGACATGGTGATCGGTCTCGCCCACTACCTGACCGTCGCCGCGATCCTGTTCACGCTCGGCATCTTCGGCATCTTCCTCAACCGCAAGAACGTCATCATCATCCTGATGTCGATCGAGCTGATGCTGCTCGCGGTCAACATCAACTTCGTCGCCTTCTCGGCCCAGCTCGGCGACCTCGTCGGCCAGGTCTTCGCCATGTTCGTTCTCACGGTGGCGGCGGCCGAGGCGGCCATCGGCCTCGCCATCCTGGTCGTCTACTTCCGCAACCGCGGCACGATCGAGGTCGAAGACATCAACGTGATGAAGGGCTAGGCCGTGATCGACGTCGCCATCGTCTTCCTGCCGCTCGCGGGCGCCCTGATCGCCGGCCTGTTCTGCCTGCAGATCGGCGACCGGCTGGCGCAGCTCGTCACCTGCGGCGGGCTGCTGCTGGCGATGTTCCTGTCGTTCTACGTCTTCTATGACGTCTGCTACGCCGGCAACGCGCGCACGACCGAGCTGTTCACCTGGTTCGACGCCGGCACGTTCGAAGCCTCCTGGGCCATCCGCGTCGATTCCTTGACCGCTGTCATGCTCGTCGTCGTGACCGTCGTGTCGGCCATGGTGCATGTCTATTCGGTCGGCTACATGGCGCACGATGCCTCGATCCCGCGCTTCATGTCCTACCTCAGCCTGTTCACGTTCAGCATGCTGATGCTGGTGACGGCCGACAACTTCATGCAGATGTTCTTCGGATGGGAGGGCGTCGGCCTCTGTTCCTATCTCCTGATCGGCCATTGGTACGACCGGCCGTCGGCCAATGCCGCCGCCATCAAGGCGTTCATCGTCAACCGGGTCGGCGATTTCGGCTTCGCGCTCGGGATCATGGGCGTGTTCCTGGTCTTCAACTCGGTCGATTTCAACACCGTGTTCGCGGCCGCGCCCGGCAAGGTCGGCAGCGTCATCCACTTCCTCAGCTGGGACATCGACACGCTGACGGTCCTGTGTCTCCTGCTGTTCGTCGGCGCCATGGGCAAGTCGGCCCAGATCATCCTGCATACCTGGCTGCCCGACGCCATGGAGGGCCCGACGCCGGTCTCTGCCCTCATCCATGCCGCCACCATGGTGACGGCCGGCGTGTTCATGACCTGCCGGCTGTCGCCGATGTTCGAGCTGGCGCCGACGGCGCTCGGCGTCGTCACCTTCATCGGGGCGGCGACCGCCTTCTTCGCCGCCACCGTGGGCCTGGTTCAGAACGACATCAAGCGCGTCATCGCCTATTCGACCTGCAGCCAGCTCGGCTACATGTTCTTCGCCGCCGGCGTTTCCGCCTACGGCGCTGCCATGTTCCACCTCTTCACCCACGCCTTCTTCAAGGCGCTGCTGTTCCTCTGCGCCGGCTCGGTGATCCACGCCATGTCCGGCGAGCAGGACATGCGCAAGATGGGCGGCATCGCAAAGCTGGTGCCGAAGACCTACGTCCTCATGTGGATCGGCAGCCTGGCGCTCGCGGGCATCGGCATTCCCGGCACGATCTTCGGCTTCGCCGGCTTCGACTCGAAGGACGTCATCCTGGAGTCGGCGTGGGGCGCTCATTCCGGCATCGGCCGCTTCGCGTTCTGGCTCGGCATCGCCGCCGCCGTCATGACCGCGTTCTACTCCTGGCGCCTGCTGTTCATGACCTTCCACGGCAAGTCGCGCGCCGATCATCATGTCTTGGAGCATGCCCACGAGTCGCCCTGGATCATGGTCGGCCCGCTGGTCGTGCTGGCCATCGGCGCCGCATTCGCAGGCATGATCTTCTATGGCTCGTTCGTCGGCGGCGAGGCGGGAATGGCGTCCTTCTGGGGCGGACCCGAAGGCTCTCCCTACGCGCCATTCCTCAAGGCCTTCGCCGAGTCGCACGCGATTCACGCCGCCCATGAATCGCCGTTCTGGGTGAAGGCGGCGCCGCTCGTCGTCGCCCTCATCGGCATCGCACTCGCCTACTACATGTACATCCGCAATCCCGCGCTGCCGCAGCGGGTCGCCCGCCGGTTCCGCGGCCTCTACCTGTTCCTGCTGAACAAGTGGTATTTCGACGAGCTCTATGACGCGCTGTTCGTGCGGCCCGCGCATTTCATCGGCTACGGCCTCTGGAAGGCGGGGGACGGCGCGGTCATCGACGGGGTCGGGCCTGATGGCGTCGCCGCCGCCACCCAAAGCCTCGCCAAGCGGGCCAGCAAGCTGCAGAGCGGCTATGTCTATCACTACGCCTTCGCCATGCTCATCGGCGTCGTGCTGCTGATCTCCTGGTATCTGTTCATGCGGTCGCGGTAGGCGGGATGAGCGACTTGCCGCACCTGACGATCGTCACCTTCCTGCCCCTGCTGGGTGCGGTGCTCTTCATCCTGCCGTTGCGCGGTGCGCCCGAGAAGGTCGCGCGCAACGCGCGCTGGGCCGCCCTGTGGATCTCGCTGCTCACCTTTGTCTGGTCGCTGATCCTGTGGTTCGGCTTCAGCCGCAAGGAAGCCGGCTTCCAGTTCGAAGAGAAGATCCAATGGATGTCGCAGTTCCATGTCTTCTATCACATGGGCGTCGACGGCATCTCCATGATGTTCGTGCTGCTGTCGACGCTGCTGACGCCACTCTGCATCCTCGCCAGCTGGGAGGCGATCCAGGTCCGCGTGAAGGAATACATGATCGCCTTCCTGGTGCTGGAAACGCTGATGATCGGCACCTTCTGCGCCCTGGATTTCGTCGCCTTCTACATGTTCTTCGAGGGCGTGCTGATCCCGATGTTCCTGATCATCGGCGTGTGGGGCGGGCCGCGCCGGATCTATTCGGCCTTCAAGTTCTTCCTCTACACCTTCCTCGGCTCGGTGCTGATGCTGGTCGCCGTGCTCGCCATCTACTTCAATGCCGGCACCACGGACATCCCGGCGATCACGCAATATCTCGCCCAGCACCCGCTGCCGGCGGGCACGCAGAGCTGGCTGTGGCTGGCGTTCCTGGCCTCCTTCGCCGTCAAGGTGCCGATGTGGCCGGTGCATACCTGGCTGCCCGACGCCCATGTCGAGGCGCCCACCGCGGGGTCGGTGATCCTGGCCGGCGTGCTGCTGAAGATCGGCGGCTACGGCTTCCTGCGGTTCTCCCTGCCGATGCTGCCGATCGCCTCGGTGCAGTTCACGCCGCTGATCTTCACGCTCAGCATCGTGGCGGTGATCTATACCTCGCTGGTGGCGCTCGCCCAGCAGGACATGAAGAAGCTGATCGCCTATTCCTCGGTCGCCCATATGGGCTTCGTCACCGCCGGCATCTTCGCGCCCAACCTGCAGGGCATCGAGGGTGCCATCTTCCAGATGCTGAGCCATGGCATCGTATCGGCGGCCCTGTTCCTCATCGTCGGCGTCGTCTACGACCGCATGCATTCGCGGGATATCGCGACCTACGGCGGCCTGGTCCACCGCATGCCGTTCTATGCCGGCGTGTTCATGGTGTTCATGCTGGCCTCGGTCGGCCTGCCCGGCACCAGCGGCTTCCCCGGCGAGTTCCTGGTGATGACCGGCCTGTTCCAGATCAATACCTGGGTCGCGGCGTTCATCTGCACCGGCATCATCCTGGGCGCCGCCTACATGCTCTGGCTCTATCGCCGCGTGATCTTCGGCGAGCTCACGAAGGACAGCCTCAAGAATATCCTCGACCTCAACCGCCGCGAGGTCGCGGTGTTTGCGCCGCTCGTCGCCACCGTGCTCTGGATGGGCATCTATCCCTCGTCTTTCTTCGCGGTGATGGAGCCTTCGGTCGCGCAGCTCATCAAGCAGTACGAGGGCGTGCGCGCCGCCGCCATCCAGAACGGCACGCTCAGCGCCGATGGGCCGTTCGCCCTCCTGTCCTGGAACGCGGAGTAGGGGGCCGGCATGAACTATATGCTGGCACTTCCCGAAATCTTCCTGGCCGTCGCCGGCCTCGCCCTGCTCATGCTCGGCGTCTTCCTGCGCGGCAACTCGACCGAGCGCATCGCCTGGCTGGCGGTGCTGGCGCTGATCGTCACCGGCGTTCTGCTGCTGTGGGCGCCGCCGGCCGGCACGCGGATGGCCTTTCAGGGCCTCTATGTGGTCGATCAGTTCGCGCGGTTCCTCAAGTTCCTCGTGCTGGTGGGCTCGGCCCTGACCATCATCATGTCGATCGACTACATCGCGCGCGAGAACATGCGGCGGTTCGAATTCCCCATCCTCCTGCTGTTCGCCACCCTCGGCATGATGATGATGCTGTCGGCGAACGACCTGATCGCGCTCTATGTCGGCCTCGAGCTGCAGAGCCTGGCGCTCTACGTCGTCGCCGCCTTCCAGCGCGATTCCGAGCGTTCGACCGAGGCCGGCTTGAAGTATTTCGTGCTGGGCGCGCTCTCCTCGGGCATGCTGCTCTACGGCGCCTCCATGGTCTACGGCTTCGCCGGCACGACCTCGTTCGCCGGCCTCGCCACGGCGTTCGCGGGCACTCCAGGGCCGATTGCGGTCGGCCTCATCGTCGGCCTCGTCTTCGTCATCGCCGGACTCGCTTTCAAGGTCTCGGCGGTGCCGTTTCACATGTGGACGCCCGACGTCTACGAGGGCGCGCCGACGCCGGTGACGGCATTCTTCGCCGCCGCGCCCAAGCTCGCCGCCATCGGCCTCTTCATGCGGGTCATGGTCGGGCCGTTCCGCGAGCTGCACGGCGAATGGCTGCAGATCATCTGGTTCATCGCGGTCGCCTCGATGATCCTCGGCGCCGTCGCCGCGGTCGCGCAGACCAACATCAAGCGGCTGATGGCCTACAGCTCGATCGGCAACATGGGCTACGCGCTGGTCGGCCTGGCGCCGGGCACGCTCGAGGGCATCCGCGGCGTGCTCGTCTATGTCGCGATCTACCTGTTCATGACCCTCGGCACCTTCGGCTGCATCCTGTTGATGCGGCAGAAGGGCAAGCTGGTCGAAGGCATCTACGATCTCGCCGGCCTCTCCCGGACCAATCCGCCGATGGCGGCCGCGCTCGCCATCTTCATGTTCTCCCTCGCGGGCGTGCCGCCGCTCGCCGGTTTCTTCGGCAAGTTCTATGTTTTCTACGCCGCCGTGCAAGTGAACCTGATCTGGCTCGCCGTCATCGGCTTCGTGACGAGCGTGGTATCGGCGTTCTACTATCTGCGCATCGTGAAGGTGATGTATTTCGATGAACCCGTGGGTTCGTTCGACCGCTCGCCCGGCTGGTCCATGAATGCGATCATCGCCGGTTCGGGCCTGCTCGTCCTGCTCTTCCTGGTGTTTGCCGGACCGGTGCTGGACGCGGCGCAGGCGGCGGCGGCCTCGCTGTTCCCGAGCTGATGGCAACACCGCGGCTGCCGTCCTTCTATCGTCTCGTCGCCCGCGAGCGCATCGACAGCACGAACGAGGAAGCCAAGCGTCTGGCGGCGGGCGGCGCACCGCAGGGCACCCTGGTGTGGGCCGGCGAGCAGCAGGCCGGCCGCGGCCGTCGCGGTCGCGGCTGGGCCTCGCCGCCCGGCAATCTTTATGTCTCCTTGTTGCTGCGTCCCGCCTGCCCGCCGGCGCAAGCCTGCCAGCTCAACTTCGTCGTCGCGGTCGCACTGGCCGAGGCCGTGTCCGGCCTGCTGCCGGCCGGCGCCGCCGTCACCTTGAAATGGCCCAATGACGTGCTGGTGGGCGGCGCCAAGGTCTCGGGCATTCTGCTGGAAGCTGCGGCCGCGCTCGACCGTTCGATCGACTGGCTGGTCATCGGCGTCGGCGTCAACCTCGCCAGCCATCCCGCGGAAACGCCTTATCCCGCCACCGACCTGCGACGCGAAGGTGCGGCCGATGTCACCGTCGCCGCTGCCCTGCAGGCCTTCGCAGAACGCTTCCTTGCCTGGTACGAAGCCTGGCGCGGGCAGGGGTTCGCGCCGGTGCGGGCCCGCTGGCTGGCCTCCGCCCGGGGGCTGGGCGAGCCGATCGAGGTGCGGCTCGATCGCGAATCCCTGCAGGGTCGCTTCGGCGACCTCGACGAGAGCGGCGCGTTGATGCTTGATATGCCGGACGGCGCGCGCCGGCAGATCACCACCGGCGACCTGTTCTTTCCGCAGCTCTAGGGCCCCGCATGCTGCTCGCCATCAACGCCAACAACACCAACGTCAAGTTCGCGATCTATGACGGCGAGAAGGCGCGGGGCGATTGGCGCATCCGTACGGAAAGCGCGCGCACGGCCGACGAATATGTCGTCTGGCTGAGCCAGCTGATGGCGTTGGCAGACCTCAAGCTGGGCGACATCACCGACGCCATCATCGCCACGGTCGTGCCGCAGGCGCTGTTCAATCTGCGTATGCTCTGCGAACGACACCTCAAGACCGTGCCGCTGATCGTCGGCGATCCCGCGGTCGATCTCGGGATCGAGGTCATGATGGATATGCCGACCCGCGAGGTCGGCGCCGACCGGCTTGCGAATGCCGTCGGCGGCCATGCCATGTTCGGGCAGCCGCTCATCATCGTCGATTTCGGCACCGCCACCACCTTCGATGTCATCGACGGCAAGGGCAACTACTGCGGGGGCGTCATCGCCCCCGGGATCAACCTGAGCCTCGAAGCCCTGCACATGGCGACGGCGCAATTGCCGCGCATTGCCGTCGCCGCGCCCAAGCGGACGATCGGCAAGGACACGCTGACGGCCATGCAGTCCGGCGTCTACTGGGGCTATGTCGGCCTGATCGACGGGCTGGTCGCGCGCATCCGAGCCGAATTCGGCGGCGATCTGATGGTGGTCGCGACCGGCGGGCTGGCGCCGCTGTTCGCCAAGGCGACGCCGGTGATCGAGCGGCACGAACCCGAGATCACCATGCGCGGCCTGGTCGAGATCTTCCGCCGCAACCGGAGCGCACCGGCTTGAGCGCCCCACCCGTGGCCGGCGAGCTCCTGTTCTGCGCCCTGGGCGGGGCAGGGGAGATCGGCATGAACCTCAATCTCTACGGTTATGCCGGCAAGTGGCTGATGGTCGACCTCGGCGTGACTTTCGGCAACGAGCGAACGCCGGGCATCGAGGTCATCATGCCCGACATCGGCTTCATCGAGGCGCGCCGCCGCGACCTCGTCGGCCTCGTCCTCACCCACGGCCATGAAGACCACATCGGCGCCGTGCCCTATCTGTGGCCGCGCCTGCGCTGCCCGATCTATGCGACGCCGTTCACCGCCGCCCTGGTGCGCAACAAGCTGCGCGAGGTGGAGGGCGGCGACGAGGCCGACATCACGGAAATTCCGATGTCCGGCCGCTTCAAGCTGAAGCCGTTCGAGCTGGAGCTGGTGACGCTCACCCATTCGATCCCCGAGCCCAATGCCGTCGTGATCCGCACGCCCGCCGGCACGCTGCTGCATACCGGCGACTGGAAGCTGGACCCCGAGCCGCTCGTCGGCGAGGTGACCGACGAGGCCGCGCTGCGCCGGCTCGGCGACGAGGGCATTCTCGCGATGATCTGCGATTCGACCAACGCGCTGGTGCATGGCACCTCCGGCTCCGAGGGTTCGGTGCGCGACAGCCTCGGCGACCTCGTCGGCCGGCTCAGCGGCCGCATCGCGGTTGCCTGCTTCGCCAGCAACGTCGCCCGCGTCGAGTCGATCGCCCGCATCGCCGCCGCCCATGACCGCCAGGTCGCCCTCGTCGGCCGCTCGCTCTGGCGGATCGCCGAGGCGGCGCGCGAGAACGGCTATCTGAAAGGCGTGCCGCCCTTCATCACCGAGCACGATGTCGGCTATCTCCCGCGCGAGAGGGTGCTGTTGATCTGCACCGGCAGCCAGGGCGAGCCGCGCTCGGCCCTGGCCCGCATCGCCCGCGAGGAGCACCCCAACGTGGAGCTGGAGAGGGGTGACAGCGTCGTGTTCTCGTCGCGCATCATTCCCGGCAACGAGCACTCCATCGGCGAGCTGCAGAACAAGCTGGTGAAGCTCGGCGTCGAGGTGGTGACCGAGCGCGACCATTTCGTCCATGTCTCCGGCCATCCCGCGCGCGACGAGCTGGTGGCCATGTATCAGTGGGTGCGGCCGAAGATCGCCATTCCCGTCCATGGCGAGGCCCGCCATCTGGCCGCCCATGCGCGGCTGGCCGAGAGCTGCCAGGTATCGCAGGCCCTGGTGATCGAGAACGGCGATGTCGTGCGGCTGGCGCCCGGCCCGGCCGCGGTCGTGGACCAGGTGCCGACCGGCCGCCTCGGCCTCGACGGCAAGGTCCTCATCCCGCTCGACGGCACGGTCATGCGCACGCGCCATCGGGCCGTGTGGAGCGGCGCGGCCGTGGCCACCCTGGTGCTGGACAAGGCGGGCAAGCTCAAGGCTGATCCGCAGGTGACGGTCCAGGGCCTGCTCGATCCCGAACTCGATGCCGAGTATCTCGACGATGTGACGGCCGCGGTGCGTTCGGCCGTGGCCGCGCTGTCCGGCCAAGATCGCGGCGACGATGCCGCCGTCAAAGAGGCGGCACGTCTGGCGGTGCGCCGGACGCTGCATGCCAGTCACGGCAAGAAGCCGGTGACGGACGTGCATGTCGTGCGGGTGTAGCGCGTCCGCTCATGACCGGCGTCGACGAGTACGATGATGCCGTGCGCTACGACGCCGAGTATGGCGGCATCGACGACGCGGCGCGGTTCTTCCTGTCGCTGGCGGAGGGCTGCGGTCCCCGTGTGCTCGATCTCGGCTGCGGGACCGGCCGGCTGGCCATCCCGCTGGCGCGGCTCGGAAAGGAGGTGACCGGGCTCGATCGGTCGCCGGCGATGCTCGCGCACGCCGCGACAAAGGCTGGCCCGCTCGCGGTCCGCTGGGTCGCCGGCGATTTCCGCAGCTACGATCTCGACCGCGAATTCGATCTCATCCTTGCTTGCGGCCATGCCTTCCAGGCCCTTCTTACGGAGGCGGACCAGTTGACGTTTCTGCGTTGCGCGCGTCGCCACCTGGCGGAGGGGGGACTGCTGGCATTCGATACGCGCAACACCGCTCCGCTTCATCTCGATGTCAGCGGAGGCGAGCGCTACTGGCACACCTTTGCGCTGCCGGATGGCGTGCCGGTCGACGTCTCCGGGAGCGAGATCTACGATCAGGCCGTCGGCATCATGCGCTATCGAACCTTTCGCACGCGGCGCGACAGCGGCCTGCGCAGCGAGACTGTCCTCGACATCAAGTTCACGGCGCCGGACGATCTGCGGCGCTTGTTGCAGGCGAGCGGTCTGCGCGCCGACTCTCTGTTCGGAGACTTTGCCGGCGGGCCGCTGACCGGGATCTCGCCCGAGATCGTCGTCGTCGCGCGAGCAGACCATGCTGGACAATCGCAAACGGCCGCCTAGATTAGGACGCCCAGCGAGAAATCGAATTCGCGCATGATCGGTCGCCTCAACCACGTCGCCATCGCCGTACCGGACCTGTCGGCCGCATCGGCTCTCTACAAGAACACGCTCGGCGCCAAGGTATCGGCGCCCGTGCCGCAGCCGGCGCACGGCGTGACCGTGGTGTTCGTGGAACTGCCGAACACGAAGATCGAACTCCTGCATCCGCTCGGTGCCAACTCGCCGATCGCGGGTTTTCTGCGGAAGAACGCGGCGGGCGGCATCCATCATGTCTGCTACGAGGTCGACGATATCTACGCCGCCCGCGATCGCTTGAAGGCCGCCGGCGCCCGCGTGCTCGGCGACGGCGAGCCGAAGGCCGGCGCCCATGACAAGCCCGTGCTCTTCCTCCACCCCAAGGATTTCTGCGGCACGCTGATCGAGCTGGAGCAGGCCTGAGATGGGATGGATCTCCGGAATCTTCGTCTACTTTCTGATCTGGTCGGTGGTGCTGTTCGCCGTCCTGCCCTGGGGAGTCCAGGTACCCGACAATCCGGAGCCCGGTCATGCCCCGAGCGCGCCCATCAATCCGCATATGGGCCTGAAATTCATCGCGACCACCGCCGTCTCGGCCGTCATTTGGGTCGTCGTCTGGTACGTCATCCACAGCGGCTGGATCTCCTTGCGTACCCTGTGACCGCGCCCATGTCCCCCGCCGATGCACCCGTGCCGAAGTCCTACTGCGATGTCGCGCCCGCCGACCCCTGGCACGGTCCCTATCACGAGCGGGAATATGGCTTCCCGATCGCCGACGAGCAGGCTCTGTTCGAACGGCTCGTTCTCGAGATCAATCAGGCCGGCCTGAGCTGGCTCACGATCCTGAAGAAGCGCGAGGCCTTCCAGCGGGCGTATCATGGCTTCGATGTCGACCGTGTCGCTGGCTATGGCGAGCGCGATCGCGCCCGTCTGCTGGCCGACGCCGGGATCATCCGCAACCGTCTGAAGGTCAATGCCGCCATTGAGAACGCCCGGCGGATCCAGGGCCTTCGCCGCGAGTTCGGCTCCTTCGCCGACTGGCTTGCCGCCAACCACCCGCGCGACAAGGCCGAGTGGGTCAAGCTGTTCAAGAAGACATTCGTCTTCACCGGCGGAGAGATCGTCGGCGAGTTCCTGATGAGCATCGGCTACCTGGCGGGCGCCCATCGGGCCGACTGCCCGGTTCATCGCCGCATCCTGCGCCTGAAGCCGCCTTGGGTGAGGTAGCGCCAGATCTCCACATGATTGTGGCTCTTCGCCCCTTCTCAATTTGTCACCCCCGCGAAAGCGGGGGTCCAGGGCAGGCGACGGACCGGTTGCTCTGGATTCCGACTTTCGCGGGAACTCCACGGCGTGGAGGATGTGTAAGAGAAGATAGAAAAAGCAAATTCTATTGATGGCTTAGGAGAATATCCTCACCTGATTGTGCGGCGCACAAAAGAAGAGGGCAAGCCTCCCGCTCGGGAGGCTTGCCCAATTCATTTTTATTCCGTTCTTGGCCTTAGAGGTGCCTTGGGGTCTGACCCAAGGGCGCTTCCCTCGCTGCGTTCTTCCCTGAACCTGGGCCGAAAGCGGTTACCCGCTCTTGCCCCTTCCTTGTTGGCGAGGTCGAGTATACGCAGTTCCGTTCGAAAAGCTACTCAAAAGATTAAGCAATTTTCCGAATCTTGAGGTGATACATGAGGAACGGCCCCGAGCGGGGGCAATTACCCAAGAGTGCGGATTAAGCGGTTGGTTGTAACTCCCGGTGGTAGACTCCTGGGGCGATATCGATTCCTAACCAAGTGGTCAGATTCAACCTGCCGTTTGAATCGCGCATGCCGGACTCGCAGATGACGGTCTTCAACAAAAGCGTAATAATTGCTGCGTTCATTGCCATCGCAGGCGCATCGAGTCACGCCCGCGAACGCACGATCGCGATTGCCCGCTCGGATTGCGAATTGGCTGTGCGCTATGTTCCGCCGCCGGGCGTGGCCTATCAGCCGGGCGTGGATGTGAACGGCCGTCCGGTCGCGCCCGCCGATATTGATGAGGAGCATCGGCTCAAACTGCGGGAATCGATTCCGGTCATCATCTCCGACGATCTGCGCAAGCAGTTCGGGCTGCCCGACGATTCGCCGCTGTTCGATGCGAATGCCTTCGCGGGCATTGTCGAACTGCGGCTGGGCGATCACCGCCTGACCTTCAACGGAGTCGAGCTCAGCGATCGCGAGGCGAGCGCGCTGGCGGCCATGTGCCGCGACGCCACGAAATCGCCCTGATTCGCGCAGGCGCGGCCATGGACAGGGTCGCGACCATTGCCTACAGTCCGCCGGCCTTTGGAACCCGCAGCGGGTGCCAAGGGTTTGAGTCCGACGGGGAAGATCGATGCGTCTGTCCGCCTATTTCATGCCCACGCTCAAGGAGACTCCGGCCGAGGCGGAGATCGTCTCCCACCGGCTGATGCTGCGCGCGGGCATGGTGCGGCAGGCGAGTGCCGGGATCTATTCCTGGCTGCCGCTCGGCTTCCGCGTGTTGACGCGCATCGAGCAGATTGTGCGCGAGGAACAGGACCGCGCCGGCTGCCAGGAAGTGCTGATGCCGACCATCCAGTCGGCCGAGCTGTGGAAGAAATCCGGCCGCTATGACGACTACGGCAAGGAGATGCTGCGCATCACCGACCGCAAGGACCGGGAGATGCTCTACGGCCCCACCAACGAGGAGCTGATCACCGACATCTTCGCGAGCGCCGTCAGCAGCTACAAGGCGCTGCCCAAGCTGCTCTATCACATCCAGTGGAAATTCCGCGACGAGCTGCGCCCGCGCTTCGGCATCATGCGCGGCCGCGAGTTCCTGATGAAGGACGCCTACAGCTTCGACATCGACTTCGAGGCTTCCAAGCGCTCCTACAACAAGTTCTTTGCCTGCTATCTCCGCACCTTCGCGCGCATGGGGCTGAAGGCGATTCCGATGGAGGCCGAGTCCGGCCCGATCGGCGGCAATATGAGCCACGAGTTCATCATTCTCGCCAGCACGGGCGAGAGCGCGGTCTACTGCCACAAGGACTATGTCGATTTCGACGTGCTGGCCCGCGACATCGACTACGACGGCGACCTCGAGCCGATCGTGAAGCATTGGACCAGCCTCTACGCCGCCACCGACGAGAAGCATGACGCCGCGCGCTTCGAGGCGATCCCGGCAGAAAAGCGCATCGCCACCCGCGGCATCGAGGTCGGCCACATCTTCTACTTCGGCACGAAATACTCGAAGCCGCTGGGCGCCCGCGTCTCGACGCCTGCAGGAGAGCAGGTCGAGGTGCATTCGGGCTCCTACGGCATCGGCGTCTCGCGTCTCGCCGGCGCCATCATCGAAGCCAGCCACGACGATGCCGGCATCATCTGGCCGGAGTCGGTGGCGCCCTTCAAGGTCGGCCTCATAAACCTGAAGGCCGGCGACGCCGCCTGCGACAAGGCCTGCGCCGACCTTTACGGGAAACTGAAGAACGCCGGCGTCGAGGTGCTCTACGACGATCGCGACGAGCGTCCCGGCGCCAAGTTCGCCGACATGGACCTCATCGGCCTGCCCTGGCAGCTGATCGTCGGCCCGCGCGGCCTCGCCGCCGGCAAGCTCGAGCTGAAACGTCGCGCCACCGGCGAGCGCCAGGAACTGGCGACAGACGCCGCCCTGGCGCGTATCGCCGCCACGTAGGGGCGACCGGCAGGTCGCCCGACTACGCCATTGATGTTCGCTCCCGTCGAACGGCTGATCGCGCTGCGCTACCTGCGGGCGCGCCGGAAGGAAGGCTTCATCTCCGTCATCGCCGGCTTCTCCCTGCTCGGCATCTGCGTCGGGGTGGCGACGCTGATCATCGTGCTCTCGGTCATGAGCGGCTTCCGTCAGGAAGTGTTGAACCGCCTGCTCGGCGTCAACGGCCATCTGAATCTGGCGGCGGTCGGCCGCAATCTCGATGACTTCGACGACGTCGCCGCCGAGGTCGCCAAGGTGGAGGGCGTAGCGGCCGTCTATCCCACGGTCGATGGCAACGTCATGGCGACGGCCAGCCACTACGCGGCCGGCGCGCTCGTGCACGCCATCCGCGCGGAGGACCTGCAGAAGATCCGGCTGATCCGCATCGTCAACGGCAGTCTGGCGCAGTTCAGCGGCAAGAGCGTCGTCGTCATCGGATCGCGTCTCGCCGAGCGCCTGCACATCAAGGTCGGCGATACCGTGACGCTGATCCAGCCGCAGAACAGCTGCACGGTCCTCGGCTGCATCCCCCGCTCGAAGACCTACGACGTGATCGCGATCTTCGAAGTCGGCATGTCCATCTATGACGAACGGATCGTCTACATGCCGCTCGAGGCCGGCCAGCTGTTCTTCCAGGCCAGGAATGCGGCGACCGCGCTCGTCATCAACCTCGACAACCCCGACAACGTCCTCTCGATCGGCCGCGCGATCTTCGACGCGACGGGCGCGCGCTTCCGCATCATCGATTGGCAGCAGCAATATGCCGGGTATTTCGCCTGGCTCGACGTGCAGCGGGATGTCCTGGCGCTGATCCTCGCCCTCATCATGGTGGTCGCCGCCCTCAACGTCATCTCCGGCCAGGTCCTGCTGGTACGCGACAAGACACGCGAGATCGCCATCCTCCGCACGATGGGCGTCACGCGGCGCGCCATCCTGCGCATCTTCCTGATGTGCGGCATCGGCGTCGGCATCGTCGGTACCGCGGCGGGCGTCGGGCTGGCCGTCCTGTTCTGCGACAACATCGAGGCCATCCGGCAATGGCTGCAGGAGGTCGCGCACATCACGTTGTTTCCTCCCGACGTCTATTTCCTGAAGGAACTGCCGGCGCGCTTGTCTGCCGGCAGCCTGGTCGGCGTGGTCGCGCTCTCCCTGGGGCTGTCGTTTCTCGCCACCAGCTACGCGGCCTGGCGGGCGGCGCGGCTCGATCCGGTGGAGGCGCTGCGCTATGAGTGACGCGGCGCTCCCGGGCGCGGCCCCCGGCATGTTCTCGCCGTTCGAGCGGCTGGTCGCGCTGCGCTATCTGCGTGCCCGGCGCCACGGCCGGGCCCTGTCCTTCACGGCGATGATTTCTTTGATCGGCATCGGCCTCGGCGTTGGCGCGCTCATCGTCGTGATGTCCGTGATGAATGGCATGCGTCATGACGTGCTGTCGCACATCCTCGGCGTCGATCCGCACGTCCGCATCGAGAATCCCGATGGCCCTTTGAAGGACTACGACGCCCTTGCGCAGCGGTTGCAGGAGATCCCGGGTGTGCTCCATGCCATGCCCGCCATCGACGCCGACGTGATGGTGGTGGCGCAAGGGCGCTCGCTGGCCGCAACCGCGCGCGGCATGAAGCCGTCGGATCTCCTGGAATACTCTGCCATCGGACGACACCTCACGGCCGGCAGATTGGGCGCGAGCGCGGATGAGATCGTGATGGGCGACAGCATGGCGCTGAGCTTGGGTGTTGCCGTCGGCAGCGAAGTCACCCTGGTGACGCCAAATCCGGAAGGCGCGGCGAGCGAGTCGGTGCCGAAGAGCAGGGCCTTCCGCGTCGCCGCGCTGTTCGCGGTCGACAACGACAAGTACGACACCGGCTTCGTCTACATGCCGCTCGATGCCGCCCAGCGCTACTTCGCGATGTCCGGCGCCGTCACCAGCGTCGACATCACGGTCGCCGATCCCGAAACCGTGGCAGTCGCAAAAAGCGCCGTTCTCAAGGCGATCGGCGATGGCTACCGCGTGCGCGATTGGCAGGATCTCAACTCGGCCTTCGTCTCGGCGCTGAAAGTGGAGCGCATCGTGACCTTCATCCTGCTGGCGCTCATCATGCTGGTGGCCGCCTTCAATATCGTGTCGGGGCAGGTGATGCTGGTGAAGGACAAGGGGCGCGAGATCGCGATCCTCCGCACCATGGGCGCCACGCGCCCCGCTATTCTCCGCATCTTCTTCATGAGCGGCGCCAGCACCGGCGTATTCGGCACGATCCTCGGCGTGGCTCTCGGCCTGGCCATCGCCGGCAGCATCGAGCGCATCGGCGGCTGGCTCGCCCGCATCAAATACGATGTACCGCTGGCGGGCATCGTCGACTTCCTGTCGCGACTGCCGGCCAGCGTCGAGTTCAGTCAGGTCGCGCTCGTCGTGGCGATGGCGCTGGCACTCTCGTTCGCCGCGACCCTCTATCCGGCCTGGCGGGCGGCACGGCTCGATCCGGTGGAGGCCCTGCGCTATGAGTGATCGCAGCGACAGCGTTCTCGTCCTCAAGGGCGTCAGGCGCAGCTTCGAGCAGGGCGCGGCCAAGCTCGAGGTGCTGCGCGGCGTATCGCTTGCGGTCCGGCGCGGCGAGCTGGTTGCGCTCGTTGGCCCCTCCGGTTGCGGCAAATCGACGCTACTGCATATCGCCGGGTTGCTCGAGCAGGCCGACGGCGGCGAGATCTGGATCGGCGGCAAGAACGGCGCGACGCTGGCCGACGATCAGCGCTCGGCCCTGCGTCGGGACAGCATGGGCTTCGTCTACCAGTATCACCACCTGCTGCGGGAATTCTCCGCGCTCGAGAACATCGTCGTGCCGCAGATGATCGCCGGCCGCTCGCGCGCCGAGGCCGCGAAGCGGGCGCAGGAACTGCTTGGATTGGTGGGCCTCGCGCCGCGCGCCGGCCATCGGCCGGCGGAACTTTCCGGCGGCGAGCAGCAACGCGTCGCCGTCGCCCGCGCGCTCGCCAACAAGCCGCAGCTGCTGCTCGCCGACGAACCGACCGGCAACCTCGACGAGCGCACCGCCGACGAGGTCTTCGGCATGCTCCTGCGCCTGGTCCGCGATGCCGGCCTCGGCGCCCTCATCGCCACCCACAACACCGCGCTCGCCGCCCGCATGGACCGGCGGCTGACACTGCACGAGGGCGTCGTCCAGGCGCTGTAATTCGTCCGGGATGGGCGTACAATCGAAGGCCGAGGGGAGCGCTGCCCTTCGGCGGCGCCCCGGCATGAGCGCGGAGGATCGCCATGAAGGTCGAGGACATCCTTAAAGCCAAGAGCCACCGTGTTGCGACGATGCGCCCGGAATCAGCCATCGACACCGTCATCCACCGCATGCGGCTCGACCGCATCGGTGCCATCGTGATCAGCCGCGACGGCAGCACGATCGAGGGCATCCTGTCCGAGCGGGATATCGTTTACGGCCTGGTCGAGCACGGGGCCGGGTTGCTGAAGATGACGGCGGCCGATGTGATGACGCACGAGGTCATCACCTGCCGGCTGCAGGACACCATCAAGGACGTGATGTCCAAGATGACCCACCGGCGGATCCGCCACGTGCCCGTGGTCGAGCAGGGCGAGCTTGCCGGCATCGTCAGCATTGGCGACGTGGTCAAGCATCGCCTGGAGGAAGCGGAGCTGGAGACCACGGTCTTGCGCGAGGCCTATATCGCCGCCCATTGATCGCCGGCGTGCGCTGTGAAACAAGCGCACGGCTGCTGACTCGCGGCCGACTCTGTGGAATCCTGCAGCCATGCCGCACGCCGATTTCGTTCACCTCCGCGTCCATTCCGCCTATTCGCTTTCGGAGGGCGCCATCAAGCTGAAGCAGCTGGTCGCGCTCTGCAAGGCGCAGGCCATGCCGGCGGTTGCCGTGACCGATACCGGCAATCTCTTCGGCGCCCTCGAATTCGCGCTCGCCGCCCGCGATGCCGGCCTGCAGCCCATCATCGGCTGCCAGCTCGGCATCGCCCGCGAGGAGCAGGGCGGCGGCCTCAATGGCGGCAATCGCGTCGGCCACAAGCCGCCGCCGGACCAGCTGGTGCTGCTGGCGCAGAGCGAGGCCGGCTATCGCAACCTGCTGAAGCTGTCGAGCCGCGCCTATCTCGAGGGCGAGCCCGGCGAGGCGCCGCAACTGCCCTTCGCGGCCCTCGACGGCCACAGCGACGGCCTCATCGCGCTCACCGGCGGTGCCGCCGGAGCCGTCGGCCGCTTCCTCGGCGATGGCCAGGACGATGCCGCCGAAGCGACCCTGCAACGTCTGAAGTCGCTGTTTCCCGGCCGCCTCTATGTCGAGTTGCTGCGCCACGGTCTGCCCGTCGAAGCGCGCATCGAGGAGCGCCTGATCGATCTGGCCTATGCCCACGATCTCCCGCTGGTCGCCACCAACGAGGCCTTCTTCGCCGATCGCGCCATGTTCGAGGCGCACGACGCGCTGCTCTGCATCGCCGGCGGCACCTATGTCGGCGAGGAGCATCGCCGCCGCCTCACGCCCGAGCACTGCTTCAAGTCCGCCGCCGAGATGCGCGCGCTGTTCGCCGACCTGCCGGAGGCGATCGACAACACGCTCGTCATCGCCCGCCGCTGCGCCTTTATGCCGACCATCCGCCAGCCGATCCTGCCGGCCTTCCCGGTCGCCTCCGGACGCACGGAACCCGAGGAACTTCGCCTGCGTGCGGCCGAGGGGCTCGAGCGCCGCCTGGAGGCGCATGTCTACCAGCCCGAGACGGATGCCGCGGCCCGCGTCCTGGCCGCCAGGCCCTATCGCCAGCGTCTCGAATTCGAGCTCGGCGTCATCGCGCAGATGGGCTTCCCCGGCTACTTCCTGATCGTCGCCGATTTCATCCAGTGGGCGAAGGCGCAGGGCATTCCCGTCGGCCCCGGCCGTGGTTCCGGCGCCGGCTCGGTCGTGGCCTGGTCGCTCACCATCACCGATCTCGATCCCCTGCGCTGGGGCCTGCTGTTCGAGCGCTTCCTCAATCCCGAGCGCGTGTCGATGCCCGACTTCGACATCGACTTCTGCGAAGCGCGCCGCGACGAGGTGATCCGCTACGTCCAGCAGAAATACGGCAGCGATCGCGTGGCCCAAATTATCACCTTCGGCACGCTGAAGGCGCGCGCGGTCCTGCGCGACGTCGGCCGCGTGCTGCAGATGCCCTACGGCCAGGTCGACCGCCTCTGCAAGATGGTGCCGAACAATCCCACCAATCCCGTCACCCTGCAGCAGGCCATCGACCGCGACACCACGTTCCAGCATCTGCGCGACGAGGACCCGACCGTGGCCCGCCTCATCGACGTCGCCCAGAAGCTCGAAGGCCTCTACCGCCACGCCTCCACTCACGCCGCCGGCGTCGTCATCAGCGATCGCCCGCTCGACGAGCTGGTGCCGCTCTACCGCGATCCGCGCGCCACCCTGGCGGCGACCCAGTTCAGCATGAAGTATGTCGAGCTGGCCGGCCTGGTGAAGTTCGACTTCCTCGGCCTGAAGACCCTCACCGTGCTGGCGCTCGCCTGCGATCTCCTGAAGCAGCGCGGGATCGAGCTCGATCTCGCGGCCATCCCGCTCGACGACAGGAAGACCTACGAGATGCTCGGGCGCGCCGAGGCGACCGGCATATTCCAGCTCGAAGGTTCGGGCATGCGCGACGTGCTGCGCAAGCTGAAGCCCGACCGCTTCGAGGACATCATCGCCGTGGTCGCGCTCTACCGTCCCGGCCCGATGGACAACATCCCCCGCTACATCGCCTGCAAGCATGGCGAGGAGGAGCCGGATTATCTCTATCCGACGCTCGAAGGCATCCTGAAGGAGACCTTCGGCATCATGATCTACCAGGAGCAGGTGATCCAGATCGCGCAGACGCTGTCGGGCTACAGCCTCGGCGGCGCCGACCTGCTGCGCCGCGCCATGGGCAAAAAGATCAAGTCGGAGATGGAGGCCCAGCGCAAGAATTTCGTCGACGGCGCCATCGCCCGCGGCGTGCCGGCGCCCAAGGCGGCGCAGATCTTCGAGCTGGTCGACAAGTTCGCCGGCTACGGCTTCAACAAGAGCCACGCCGCCGCCTACGCCCTGGTCGCCTACCAGACGGCGTGGCTGAAGGCCAACTACCCGGTCGAGTTCTTCGCGGCGTCCATGACCCTCGACCTCGGCAACACCGACAAGCTGAACGTCTTCAAGCAGGAGCTCGACCGCCTGAAGATCAAGCTGCTGCCGCCCGACATCAACCGCTCGCGCGCCACCTTCACGGTCGAGGATCCCGGCGACAGCCCGCTCTTCGCGCGCGGCGGAATCCCCGGGTTTAACCCGGGGACCACCGCGCCCTTCTTCGGCGGCGCCATCCGCTACGCCCTGGCGGCGGTGAAGGGCGTCGGCCAGGGCGCCATGGATGCGCTCGTCAAGGTGCGGGAGGAGGGCGGTCCGTTCCGCGACCTCTTCGATTTCACGGCGCGGCTCGACAGCCAGCTGCTCAACAAGCGCCAGCTGGAAAACCTGGTGGCGGCCGGCGCCTTCGACTCCCTGAACCCCAACCGCCACCAGAGCTTCGCCGCCATCGAGACCATCCTGCGCCACGCCCAGAGCGCTGCCAGCGAGCGCGACAGCCAGCAGGTCAGCCTGTTCGGCGATATCGAGCCCGCCGGCGGCCGCCGTTTCGCGCTGCCGGTCGTGGCCGACTGGCCGGCGCTCGACAAGCTCGCCAAGGAATTCGAGGCCATCGGCTTCTACCTCTCCGCCCACCCGCTTGACGCCTACGGCGCATCGCTGAAGCGCCTCGGCGTCATCCGCTTCGGCGACATCCCCGCCTGGCTCTCCACGCGCCCGCCCTCCACCCGCGCCAAGCTCGCCGGCGTGGTCGTGAGCCGGCAGGAGCGCACCTCCGCCCGCGGCAACCGCTTCGCCTTCGTCCAGCTCTCCGACCAGAGCGGCATCTACGAGACCACCGTGTTCGCCGACCTGCTGGCCACCGGTCGCGACCAGTTGGAGCCGGGCAAGACCGTCCTGCTCTCCGCCGATGTGCGCAGCGAGGAGGATTCGCTTCGTCTGACGGCCCAACAGGTCCGTCCGCTCGAGGAAGCCGTCGCCCACGCCGCCGCCGGCCTGCGTATCTTCGTCAAGGACCCGACGCCGCTGCCGAGCGTCAAGCAGGTGATCCAGCGCCAGGGCCGCGGCCGCGGCAAGGTCAGTCTCGTCCTCGAGCTCGACCGCACCCGCGAGGTCGAGATGGCTCTCCCCGGCGAATGGTCCATCGCCCCCGGCACCCGCGCCGCCATCCGGGCCATACCGGGCGTGGTGGAAGTGCAGGACGTCTGACGACCCCGCGACGGCAGATTCCACGAAGCAAGCGCGCAAATCGTGTCCCCTCTACTGCCAAGCGGGGGAGGGTTGGGGTCATCGGCGCTAGGTTAAGGAGTCTGGCTCTTCAAACTTACTCAATTGTCATTCCCGCGAAAGCGGGAATCCAGGGCAACCAATCCGTCGCCTGCCCTGGACCCCCGCTTTCGCGGGGGTGACAGTCCAGGAGATATGCGAAGGCAATGGGCATTCGATCTTATCCTAGCGACTATGAGGGTGAGGGTGTGTGGCTCGGTGTCCGACCCTCATTGAACTCGCTACAATGTTGATCGGACCGACGAGGCGCGCAGAGCTGTCATGACAGATGCGGGCGATCAACGGTTGATCGTAGGAATTCCGGGCCCCTGGGAGAACCGGACGAGGTTCGTTCAGGAAATCGTTGGGACGTCCGATGGTGCGTTCATATTTGCCGGCGCCATATTGTTCGATCGCCATGCCGAAGACCATATCCCCCTGTACTTCGGCGATGCTGATGGTTCAGTGGCTAAGGCTTTCCGGATCGCCGGACAGGGGCGGCTATCGGAGGAGACGCTGCGGCGGATCGCAGAGCATGGAAGCGTCGCGTATCTTCATTTTCCGCTGCAGGTCCAGGCGCAGCGATTGCGCATCCTGAAGTTTACTCGTGCCGTCCTGGGCGCGGGAGGGTTCGCGGTCAAGCTGGAGAACTCAGGTGCTGCGCACGAGGCCGCCCGGTGGATTGGACATTTCGAGTCCGGCGATCTCTTCGAATTGTATTGCGCTTCGGTCGTCCTCATCGGAGATGACGCGCACTACTACTCATGCGGAATGCACCAGTTTTCGCTTCCGGAATGTCAGATTTCCAAAACGATGGAAATCAAGGCGGCAGCGGCCACGATCAATCGATTTAACGTCTATCAGATTGCGGAACAGCCGGACCTCGATTCCGGGCATACGTTCAGTCTGACGATGGAGGACCCGGCATATCGATTGGACCTCGTTCCCGATCACCGCCACGCCACGTCGGATTTGTTCCACAATCGGAATGGCCTCTGGAATCTCGTCGAAATCTGAGATGCTGCGGTTCAGGAAATCGCCCGATCTGAGCCAGAATTCGGTCCAATGGACATTCGCCCGCTGGATCGCGACTTTGTCCTCAACTCAATATTAACCCTCCGCTGCTAGCGTCGGCAGCATGGACATTCCGGTCTCCCTCGTCGACGGCGACGCGGCGGCTGCCGCACTGCCCGATCTCGACGGCAAGCACGACGTGCTCGCGCACATCGTCGATGCCATCACCAACCCCCTCTTCGTGAAGGATGAGCAGCACCGCCTCGTCGTGGTGAACGACGCGTTCTGCGCCCTTCTCGGCCGCTCGCGCGCGGAGCTGATCGGGCGCACCGACTTCGATTTCGTGCCGGCCGAGCAGGCGCGCATTTTCCAGGCCAAGGACAAGGTGGTGCTGGAGACCGGCGCCGCCGACGAGAACGAGGAGGCGCTGACGAGCGCCGCGGGCAAGCAGCATTGGATCGTCACCCGCAAGTCGCTCATCAGGACGCCCGACGGCAAGCGCTATGTCAGCGGCGTGATCACGGACATCACCGAACGCAAGCAGATGGAAGTCGATTTGCGCGAGGCGAATGCCAACCTGAAGTCGGCCATGGAAAAGCTGGCCAGCACCGAGCGCCTCGCCACCATCGGCCAGGTCGCCGCCACCGTCAGCCACGAATTGCGCAATCCGCTCGGCGCCATCCGCAATTCCATGGCCCTGGTGCACCAGCGCACCGCCGGCAAGCAGCTCGGCGTCGAGCGCGCCCTCGAGCGCGTCGACCGCAACATCCAGCGCTGCGCGACCATCATCGCGGCCCTGCTCGAATTCACGCACAAGAGGGAAACCGTGCGGGCGCCGACGCCGATCGATGCCTGGCTCGGCCTGGTATTGGCGCACTACAAGATTCCCGAGGGCATCGATCTCCTGCGCGAGCTGAAGGCCGTGGATGAGGTCGCGCTCGACAAGGAGCAGTTCCGGCAGGTCGTCGTCAATCTCGTCGACAACGCCGCCCAGGCCCTGAACGACCCGGCCTGGAGTCCGCCGGCGGATCACCCGCGCCGCATCATCGTCCGCTCGGAAAGCGCTGGCCCGCATGTCCGCCTCTCCGTCATCGATACCGGCCCCGGCATCCCGCCGGACGTTCTGCCGCGCATCTTCGAGCCGCTGTTCACCACGAAGAACTTCGGCGTCGGCCTCGGCCTGCCGACGGTCCGCCAGATCATCGAGCTGCATGGCGGCACGATCGATGTGGACAGCGCCGTCGATGTCGGCACGACCGTGACCATCTGGCTGCCGCGGCTCGCGGATGCCCAGCCGTCCCAGGGCCGCGCCTCCGGCCGCGAGGCCGCGGCCTAGTCCCCATCCGATCTCGACGATCGTGAGACCCGACGTGCCCGCCCCGGGCGCGCTGCTCAATCGACACGCTCACCGAAGAGAACATCTTCGCCCCTCGCGGGAGGAGATTGAGGAGTTGCGCGCCGCAGCGCGATACAGGCAAGTCTCGCCCGGACGTCGGTTGGCAGTTCACGTCTGTTGCCGAGCATACAGGCGCCTTGCAGCGGACGTGCCCTGTTCGACCGCCCGCGACCTGGAGCGGATCTTCAGCGCGGGGGTGTATTCTGCATTGCAAGAATTAGCGGTTCCGCCTCTCCATGGTGATCTCGACAGCTTTCGCACCCAGCGCCGCCGCGATCCTTCGGGTGTCGGCGCTTGCGCTGCCGGAAAAGTAGTCCGAACTGCGCAGCACCGTCACATCGGCAAATCCGGTCGTTCGGAACAGGCCGAGGTAATCCTGCTCGACCAGCGCGCCGACGACGCATTCTGCCCACAGCTTCGGATTGGCCTTGGCGCTCTCGCTGACGGGCCGCGATGTGACGACGTCCGCGATCTGCACTCGGCCGCCCGGGCGTAACACGCGGTGCATTTCGGCGAAGGCTCTCGGCTTGTCCGGCACCAGGTTGAGCACGCCGTTGCTGGTGACCACGTCGACGCTTGCGTCGGGCAGCGGGATCGTCTCGGCGTTGCCCTCGATCACCTCCACGTTCTTGACGTCGGCCTGGGCAACGTTGCCGCGCAGCTTCGCGAGCATCGCCTGCGTCATGTCGAGCGCAAATACCTTGCCTTGTGGACCGACGAGCCGGGCTGCCGTCAAAGTGTCAGTGCCAGAACCCGCGCCGACATCGAGCACGCGGCCGCCCGATCGGATCACGTCGGCGCGAAACGGAAAGCCGACGCCGGCGAAGGACTCCACGGCGGTCGCCGGAATGCGATCGAGCCAGTCCTCTGGATAGCCGACAAACACGCACGCGGCACGGCCGGTGGGAAAATGAAACTGCTTGGCGGGAGACGTCGCAACATCCGTGTACATTTGCCGCACGGCGCTGAGAATTTGCTCCCGCGAGAATCCGGCAATCGCCACCATGACTGGTCCCCTCAGAATCGATCGAGCAAAGCCTTCACGCGCCGCCGCAGCGTGGCCGGGGCCTCCCTGTCGCCGAGCTGACTGACCCTCGCCCGCAGCGCCTTCTCGAACTCGGCCCGCGAAAAGCAGGCGCGGCATTCCTCGAGATGACGTTCGATGTACGTGCGCCTTTCCGAGTCCGTTTCGTTGTCCAGATACGCGAACAGATGCGCGATCACCTCCTCGCAGCTGATGAGCGTGTGTTCAGCGCGATGGCTGCTCATGCGCATGTTCCTTGTTTCCCGCGTCAGGCTGCAGGCCGGCGGCCTGGGCCTGCTTCCACAGCGCACGCTGCAGGGTCGATCGGGCGCGGCTCAAGCGTGAACGCACGGTGCCGATGGGAATGCCGAGTATCTCGGCCGCTTCCGCGTAGGAATGGCCATTGATCTCCACCAGGACGATGACGGTCCGGTATTCCTCTGCGAGCCGATCCAGCGCGCGCTCCAGATCTTCCCGCAGCAGCGCATTGATCAACTCTTGCTCGGGGTTGCTCCACCACAGCAGAAACGGCTGGTGCAGCTTTTCGAACAGCGAGAACGTTTCCTCTCCGTCGGCGCCGATGATGGATTCGCTCGTCTCGCAGCGGACGCGGCGCCGCTCCGAGACGAACGTATTCGTGAGAATGCGGAACAGCCATTTCGGGAACGCTTGCCGGTCGGCCAGATGTCCCAACTTCGCCCAAGCCTTGGTCACTGCCTCCGAGACGAGGTCCTCGGCATCGGCCGGGTTGCGCGTCAGGCGCAGCGCCGTGCCATAGAGGCGATCCATCAACCGCTCGACCTCGGCCCGAAAGAAATCGCGATCGCTGTCGCCGGTCATGGCAACCTTAACGCTTCGGCCGCCAGAAAATTCCAAAGCTATGCACAAATCTGCAACCGGCAATTCTCACGTCCGATGCTCGAATACTGCCCCATAGTGATAGGGCCCGACCTCGACGAGGTTGCGAAGCTTGAACCCGCAAGGCTCGACCGCCGCGATCGTCGCCTGCGGCGCCATCCTGAGCTCCGTGGCCGGTCCCCGCGGCTCACCGAGGATGGTGGTCTCCGCGCGCGGGCGCGCGTGCCAATTCACGATCGCTAGTAGGCCCGCTGGCTTCAAGACGCTTTCCACGGCCTTCGACAGGCGCGGCCTGTCCGGAACTCCGTGGAAGACATTCGCCAAGAAAACGTGGTCCACCGGATCGCTGACGACCTTGGCGACGTCGTAGGCATCCGCCTGGGCAAACGAGCAATTGGTCAAACCGCCTTCGGCAAGGCGCATCCGCGCGGTGGCCAGCAGCGTAGCGTCGAGGTCGATGGCGATGACGCGGCGGGCGAGCCTCGCGATCGCTAGCGTAAACCAGCCATCTCCCGAGCACAGATCCACAACATCCGTTCCGGACCGCACACCGACGGCCGAAAGCACTTCAGCTGGCTTAGGCCATAGCGCATCCCACCAGCCCGGAGCGGGCATGCCCGTGCCTTCGAAGATGCCGGGAGCGGTCATCTATTCGCTGCGAACTCCTGCGCCGGCGACGGCGCTCACGCTCGGCGCACGCCGTTCAACCCTTCTGCGCCAGCAGCGAGACGCTCTTAACGCCGAATTTCCTGCTGGCGCCTTTGGCATTGTCCGAGATGAACTGGTACTGGGGGTTGTCCTCCATCTTGACGACGCGCAGTCCCGCCGCCTCGATCTGGCCGCGATAGTTGGCCTGCTGCGCCGCGCCACCGATGCAGGCGGCCCACAGGGTCGCGTTGCACACGATGCTCTCGGGCAACTGCACCTCGGTGACGATGTCGGAAAGCGCGAGCCGACCGCCGCGTTTCAGGAGCCGCGCCGCTTCCCGAAATACGCTGCCCTTCTCCGGCGCAAGATTGATGACGCCGTTGCTGATCACGACGTCGGCGACGCCGTTCGGCAGGGGCACCCACTCGATGTATCCCTTCAAGTAGGTCACGTTGAGAAAGCCGTCGCGGACGCGCAGCCGTTCGGCCTTGGCGCGCTGCTCGTCCGTCATGTCGATGCCGATCACCTTGCCGGTATGGCCAACCTTCAGCGCCGCGATGAACGTATCCATCCCGGACCCGCTGCCGAGATCGACGACGGTCTCGCCCCCTTTGAGTCCGGCCAGACGGAAAAAATAGCCGACGCCAGCGAATGATTCGATCGACTCCGCGGGAATGCGGTCGAGATCGGCGGGCGCGTAGCCGAGCCGCTCGGCCAGGGCGCGGCCCATTTCGAAATGGAATTCCCCGTGCGGCTCTTCGGCGACGCTGCGGTACATCGCCTTCACCTTGGCTTCGAGTTCCCTCGGATCGACAGCAACAGCGGCGGTCATGATGTTCTCCTTGGATTTGCGCTCGTCTGTCGCTGCATGACGGGCCGGAAGCGCACCGGGTCTTGGAAGCGACGGCGGTTCAAAAGCTGAGGGTCGCGGCGCCGCCCTTGATCAGATCGTGCATCTTGCTGGCGCCGGTGATCTCGACCCCGTCAATGAGATCGCCCTGCTCGTATCCGCGCGCCTTGACGCACGGGGTACACGCCCACAAGCGACCGCCGCGGGCGAGAAAGTCTGCCACCAGCGCGGCGAGAGGCTCCAGAGGGCGCACCACGACACCGTCGATCGCCCGCTTGCGCACGAGATCGACGGCGGCGCTGGTCAGGAAGATCGCCACTTGCAACCCGGCGGTGATACCGCCGTTGGCGATGGTGAAGGCGACCGAGGATAGCTCGTGGTCCATTCCTTGGGTGACGACCACGACCAGGTTGCGGGCGGATTCGGCCATGTTTTCTCTCCCCTTGCGAGTCTTGTTGCGGGATGCGGGATGCGATCCTCCCTTGCACAGGCAGCGCTAAGGACGCAACACAGTCCGAAAAAGTTCCCGATCATTTTCCCCGTGAGCTCTGAATGTCCGGTTGTAGTGCATCTCTGCCGTCCACCTGATCGCGGGAGGGTGTCGGCTGTGAGAGCCTGACCCGGCGTCGCTCTTTTCCGCGCCGCTCCCAAATTCAGGCGAGTTCGGCCTGAAGGGCTCTAGCAACTCACCCACCCCACGCCCCATCTACCCCGTGAAGCCGGGGAGGGGCCGTGGCCGCGCAATTCGCGCCCAGGACCTGCCGTCGCCCGGCAGCGAGCAGCGGGAGACAGCATGAAAATCGCGATCATCGGCGCCGGCAATGTCGGGCAGGCCTTGGCCGGCGGCTGGCGCAAGGCCGGGCATGACATCGTCTTCGGCGTCCGCAACCCGGCCGCCAGGAAGGCCGAGCTGGCGGCCCTCGGCGACGTCGCGGACATCCGGGATGCCGCCACGCGCGCCGAGACCATCGTGATCGCCGTACCCTGGACCGTGATCGACGAGATAACCGCCGCGATCGCCGGCGCGGCCGTCGGCAAGACCGTCATCGACGTCACCAATCCGATCGCGCCGCCCTACACCGATCTGGCCGTGTCTGGCTCCGATTCCGGTGCCGAGCAGGTCGCCCGCCGGCTGAAACAGTCGTGGGTGGTCAAGGCCTTCAACACGGTCGGCGCGGAGGTCATGGCCGCCGCGCGCTATCCCGACGGCCCCGCGGCGCTGCCGGTCGCGGGCGACGATCCGCGCGCCAAGGCCACGGCGGTCGCGCTCGCCCGCGATCTCGGCTTCGAGCCGATCGATGCCGGCCCGCTGGCGATGGCCCGCTACCTCGAGCCGTTCGCCATGCTCTGGATCAAGCTCGCCCTGGTCCAGGGCCTCGGCCGCCGTTTCGCCTTCCGCCTTCTGCAGCCCTGACCGCCCGCGGGTGCCGTGCGCCGCGACCCGGCCTCCCCGCGCCGGGCATCCATTCTGCATCCCGAAGCGACCGCCGTTCGTATGGCAGGTGGGAATAATCCGGCCCGCGTCGTGTTGGTGACGGGCAGTGAAATCGATCCGGTCGCCCCGCGCCGGTCGCGGGCGCAAGAGGAGGCGGTGCTCCCATGCGAAGCGGCGCTAAGATCATCCGGTTGTGTGCCACGCTGGCGGCATTCATGTTGCTGTCGGCGATGGCCGGCTGCCCCAATTCCTCCGACGTCCAGAACGGCAATCAGCATACCGACGGGCCGACCGATCATTCCGGCCCGGGCAGCCGCGGCATGGGCGGGATGGGCGGCGGCATGGGCGGCATGTGAGCGGTCGGATTTTCCGATGATACAAGGGTCAGAGTAGATTTCTCGTTTGATCCGGGGTAAGCTGGCGGCCTTCGCATCGATCAGGTCGCCGGCTCATGGCTCGTCTTACCCGCTTTTTCCTTCCCAATCAGCCCCTTCATGTGATCCACCGCGGCAAGGATGGGCGGCGCGTCTTCTTCGGCAAGGCCGACTATGAGCGCTACCGCGGCTGGCTCGCAGAGGCGGCCGACAAATATGGCTGCGCCATCCACGCCTATGTGCTGATGCCCAACCACGTCCATCTGCTGGTGACCCCGCGCACCGCCAGGAGCCTGCCGCGCCTGCTGCAGTCGCTCGGTCGCCGCCACACGCGCCAGGTCAACGCCGCGCGCGATCTCGAAGGCGCCCGCTGGGAAGGGCGCTACCGGGCCGCGCCGATCGAGGCGGGAGCCCATCTGCTGGATTGCATGCGCTATATCGAGTCCAACCCAGTGCGGGCCGGCCTTGCGACCCGCGCCCGCGCCTATCCCTGGTCGAGCCATGGCGCCCACGCCGACGGTGATGCCGATCCCGTGCTGAGCGAGCATCGGTTTTACCGCGACCTCGGAGCCACCGCAGCGAAGCGGCAGCGAGTCTATCGCGACCTGTTTCGGGCCCCCTTCGCCAAGGGCTTCCCCGACGATCTGCTGGCGGCCGTCAATGGCGGCTGGGCGCTCGGCAGCCCGGCCTTCCAGCGCCGCATCGGCGCCGCCTCCGGCCGCCGCGTCACGCCACTCCCCCGCGGTCGCCCCCGCAAAACCAAGCCAGCCCCAAAGCGCCGCAAGCGCCACTGAACGGCCCGTCGATCTCGGCCATTAGGGCAATCGGATGAGCGCGGGGTTTGACGCTTTGCGGCCCCACTAACTCTGCTGTCACCCCGCGAAAGCGGGGGTCCAGGGCAAGCGCCGGCGCGGTTGCCCTGGATTCCCGCTTGCGCGGGAATGACGCATGAGGGGGTAGCTGGGTGAACCGGCCGCCCTGCGCCCGCCGTCGATAGCGCTTGACGGCAATCATTTGTGTTCTTATAATGTTCCAACCGACGGACCACTTATCCATCGGTTCGATATTTGACATCGTGGATCAGACAAAGCCGAACGCCACCCGAAAACGGGGCCCTGGGGCGGCGTTGCCGGTTGCCTCGAGAGTCACCGGAGCAGGGACCCCGGTTACGCAGAATGCACTAGCTTTAAATCGCGAGTTTTCGAGTCAGACCCTCCTCTTCTACGGACCAGTCTTTCGGGGAAGTCCCCCTCCGCTTCCTCTCTCTGTGAACTCTGCGGTTGGGCCATCTTCCCGCTGGACATGGGGTCGATCGCTTGATTTCGCGCAAATCCGCCGGCCGCCCCTCCATTGCGCGTTTCTGCGGGGACCGATAAAAGATCGCGACAGCCGGCAAAGACCGGTCCGATATCGCGGGGCGCCTCTCGGTGGCAGCCTCGCCGGGAGCGAGTCAGAAGAGGCAAAAGCTAACAATAACAATGAAAACCATAGCGAAGTTCCCAAGGAAAATAAGAGAAATCGAGAACGCCTGGATCAGGCTCAAGGATGGCTGCCACCTGGCCGCACGCATCTGGCTGCCGGAAGACGCGGAACAAAATCCGGTGCCGGCCGTCCTGGAATACATTCCCTACCGCAAGCGCGACGGCACGGTCGTGCGCGACCACCTGACCCACCCCTACCTGGCCGGCCACGGCTACGCCGGCGTGCGTGTGGATATGCGGGGCAGCGGAGAGTCGGACGGCCTGATGTGGGACGAGTACCTCAAGCAGGAACAGGACGACGCTCTCGAAGTCATTGATTGGATTTCTCATCAGGCCTGGTGTACCGGCAAGGTCGGGATGATGGGGATCTCGTGGGGCGGCTTCAACGCGCTGCAGGTCGCGTCCCGCCGCCCGCCCGCCCTGAAGGCCATCATCACCATCGACTCCACCGTCGACCGCTTCGCCGACGACATCCACTACAAGGGCGGCTGCCTCCTGCTGGAGAACCTCGGCTGGTCCAGTACCATGCAGTCCTACTCCTCGCGGCCGCCCGATCCCGCCCTGGTCGGCGCCCGCTGGCGCGACATGTGGATCGTGCGGCTGAAGAACGAGCCGCTGCTGCTCGAACCCTGGCTCCAGCACCAGCATCGCGACGACTACTGGAAGCACGGCTCGGTCGGCGAGGACTATGACGCCATCGAGGCCGCCACGCTCGCCGTCGGCGGCTGGGCCGACGCCTACAAGAACGCCGTGCCCCAGCTCGTTGCCAACATCAGGAAGGCGCCCGTGAAGGGCCTGGTGGGACCCTGGCTGCACAAGTACCCCCACTTTGCCGTACCCGGCCCCGCCATCGGCTTCCTCCAGGAGGCCCTGCGCTGGTGGGACCAGTTCCTGAAGGGCAAGGACACCGGCGTCCTCAAGGATCCTGCCTACGTCGCGTACATGCAGGACAGCGTGCCGCCGCGTCCCTACTACAGGGAGCGCCCGGGCCGCTGGATCGCCGAGGACAAGTGGCCGTCCAAGAGCATCAAGCCGCAGGCCTTCAAGCTCAACCGCGGCTCCCTCGACAAGCGCGCCACGCCCGCCGTCAAGCTCACGCTCCGCTCGCCGCAGACCACCGGCGTCGCCGCCGGCGAATACTGCCCGATCTGGCTGGGACCCGAAGCCCCGGTCGACCAACGCCTCGATGACGGCGGCTCGCTCGTCTTCGACACCCCGCCGCTCGCCGCCGATGTCGAGATCTTCGGCGCCCCGGAACTCATCCTGTCCCTGGCCGTCGACCGCCCGCAGGCCAACCTCGCCGTGCGGCTGTGCGACGTTCATGCCGGCGGCGAGGCCACGCGCGTCACCTACGGCCTCCTCAACCTCTGCCACCGTGACGGCTCCGAGAAACCGTCGCCGCTGCAACTCGCCAAGACCTACAAGGTCCGCCTGCCGATGGACCATGTCGCCTATCGCTTCCCCAAGGGCCATCGCATCCGGGTCGCGATCTCCACCGCCTACTGGCCGATGATGTGGCCGTCGCCGGAGCCGGTGACGCTGACACTGCTTACGGGTAAGAGCGAGCTGTCCCTGCCGGTGCGGCCGAAGAGGCGCGAGAAGCTGCGGCCGTTCCCGGAGCCCGAAGGCGCCGCGCCGGCGTCGCTGCGCTCGGTCCGCGAGGCCAGCAATTCGCGCACGGTCGAGATGGACATCGCGACCGGCGAGCAGGTCACGCGCATCGTCGACGATTTCGGCGAGACCGAGAACCAGTCCCACGGCCTCATCGCCGGCTCGATCGCCCGCGAAATCTACCGCATCAAGGCCGACGATCCCCTGAGCGCCGCCGCCGAGACCCATTGGACGCAGACCCTGCGGCGCGCCGACTGGTCCGTGCGCACCGAAGCCCGCTGCCGCCTGACCGCCGACAAGGAGTCGTTCCACGTCACCGGCTCGGTCGAAGCCTACGAGAACGGCCGCCTCATCCACGAGAAGAAGTGGGACAGCAAGATCAAGCGCAGCCTCGTCTGACTTTGCGTCGTCAGACCGTCAGATGCCGGCGGACGCGCGCCTCGTCCATCTCCGACCTGTCGCCGGCCATGACGATCTCGCCGCGGTCCATCACCGCGAAGCGGTCGGCCAGATCGCGGGCGAACTCGAAATACTGTTCGACCAGCAGGATCGCCATTCCGCCCTTGTCGCGCAGATAGGCGATGGCGCGCCCGATCTCCTTGATGATCGAAGGCTGGATCCCCTCGGTCGGCTCGTCCAGCACCAGCAGCTTCGGCCGCATGACCAGGGCACGGCCGATGGCGAGCTGCTGCTGCTGCCCGCCCGAGAGATCGCCGCCGCGCCGCTTCAGCATGCTCTTGAGCACCGGAAAGAGCGTGAATACCTCATCGGGAATGTGGCGACTTCCGCGCGGCAGCGGCGCGAAGCCGGTCTCGAGGTTCTCCTTGACCGTGAGGAGCGGAAAGATCTCACGGCCCTGTGGAACGTAGCCGATGCCGCGGCGCGCGCGCTCATGCGTCGGCAAGCCGGCGATGTCCGCATCCAGCCAACTGAGGGAGCCCGCCGCGATCGGCTGCAGCCCGACGATCGCGCGCAGCAGGCTCGTCTTGCCGACGCCGTTGCGGCCGAGCAGGCAGGTGATCCGGCCGGCTTCGGCCGCGATCGACACCTTCCGCAACGCCTGGGCGGCGCCGTAGAACAGGTCGACGTCGCGCACCGCCAGCATGTTCACCGACCCAGATAGACTTCGATGACGCGCGGGTCGGCGCTCACCTGCGCCAGCGGTCCCTCCGCCAGCACCGATCCCTCGTGCAGCACCGTGACCTTGACGCCGAGCGCGCGCACGAAGGCCATGTCATGCTCGACGACCACCACCGTATGGGTCTTGTTGATCTCCTTGAGCAGGGCCGCCGTCGCCGCCGTCTCGGCGTCGGTCATGCCGGCCGCCGGTTCGTCCACCAGCAGCAGCTTGGGGTCGCTGGCGAGCAGCATGCCGATCTCGAGCCACTGCTTCTGTCCGTGTGACAGGTTCGCCGCCAGCATGTCTCTTTGCTCCGTGAGGCGGACGGTCTCGAGAATTCGGTCGAGCCGGGCGCTCTCGACCGCGGTCGCGGATGCGAACAGGGTGGCCCAGACCCCGCGCGGGTTCTTCAGCGCCAGCAGCAGGTTGTCGGCGACCGTGTGGCTCTCGAACACGGTCGGCTTCTGGAACTTGCGGCCGATGCCGAGCTCGGCGATTGCGGCCTCGTCGAGCCGCGTCAGGTCGACCGCGCCGCCGAAGAGGACTTCGCCATTGTCGGGACGCGTCTTGCCGGTGACGACATCCATCATCGTGGTCTTGCCGGCGCCGTTCGGCCCGATGATCGCCCGCATCTCCCCGGGGTCGATGGCCAGCGACAGCTGGTTGAGCGCCTTGAAACCGTCGAAGGACACGGTCACGCCGTCGAGATAGAGCAAGGCGCTGGTGACGGCCATAACTCTACTCCGCCGCCCTGGCCGTCGCGGCGGCGCCGGGCTCGATCGGCTTAGCGATCACGCGCCTGCGCAGCGGCAGGGCCGCGATCGTTCCGACGATGCCGCGCGGCAGGAAGAGCGTGACGGCGATGAAGAGACCGCCGAGCGCGAACAGCCAGGCTTCCGGTATGGCGCCGGTGAGGTAGCTCTTGGCGAAGTTGACGAGGACGGCCCCGATCGCCGGTCCGATCAGCGTGCCGCGCCCGCCGACCGCGACCCAGATCACGACTTCGATCGAATTGGCGGGCGCGAACTCGCTCGGGTTGATGATGCCGACCTGCGGCACATAGAGCGCGCCGGCGATCCCGGCCATGCAGGCCGACAGCACGAAGACGAACAGCTTGTAGTTTTCGACGCGGTAGCCGAGGAAGCGCGCGCGGCTCTCGGCATCGCGCACGGCGACCAGCACCTTGCCCAGGCGGGAGTTTACGACGGCGTGTGCGACCAGGAAGCCGAGCGCCAGCATCGCAGCCGAGGCGAAGAACAGAGCAGCGCGCGTGCCGCCGGCCTGGACGTTGAAGCCGAGGATGTCCTTGAAGTCGGTCATGCCGTTGTTGCCGCCGAAACCCATGTCGTTGCGGAAGAACGCCAGCATCAGGGCGAACGTCACGGCCTGCGTGATGATGGAGAGATAGACGCCGGTGACGCGGCTGCGGAAGGCGAACCAGCCGACGAGAAAGGCGAGCGTTCCGGGCACGACGACGACCATCAACGCCGCGAACCAGAACCGGTCGAAGCCATACCAGTACCAGGGCAGCTCCTGCCAATTCAGGAACACCATGAAGTCGGGCAACTCGGCATTGCCATAGACGCCGCGACTGCCGATCTGGCGCATCAGATACATGCCCATGGCGTAGCCGCCGAGAGCGAAGAAGGCGCCGTGGCCGAGTGACAGGATGCCGCAATATCCCCAGACCAGGTCGACGGCGAGCGCCAGCAGCGCATAGCAGAGGTACTTGCCGATGAGCGCGACGATGTAGCTGGAGACATAGAGTGGACTGGTTGGCGGTAGCACGAGATGCAGCAGCGGGATCGCGATGCCAAGGGTCAAAATGATCGCCAGGAACGGCCAGGCCCGCCGCTCCGACCCGGCAAGGAGGGAGGCTGCGATCATGCCTCGACGGAACGACCCTTGAGGGCGAAGAGCCCGCGCGGCCGCTTCTGGATGAAGAGGATGATGAGCACGAGCACGATGATCTTGCCGAGCACGGCGCCGGCATAGGGCTCCAGGAGTTTGTTGACGATGCCCAGCGCGGTGGCGCCGACGAGCGTGCCCCACAAATTGCCGACGCCGCCGAAGACCACCACCATGAAAGAGTCGATGATGTAACCCTGGCCGAGGTTGGGGCTGACATTGTCGATCTGGCTGAGCGCCACGCCGGCGATCCCGGCGATGCCCGAACCGAGGCCGAAGGTGAGCGCGTTGATCCAGGGCGTGCGGATGCCCATGGCGCCGGCCATGGCGCGGTTCTGCGTTACGGCGCGCATATGCAGACCGAAGCTTGTCTTGCGCAGCACGATCGTCAGGAGGGCAAAGACGAGCAGCGCGAAGACGATGATCCACAGACGGTTATAGGTGATGGTGAGATGCCCGACGTCGAAGGCGCCGGACATCCAGCCGGGTGCGTCGACTTCACGGTTGCTGGGGCCGAAGAGCGAACGCACCGTTTGCTGCAGGATGAGCGACAGTCCCCAGGTCGCCAGCAGCGTCTCGAGCGGCCGGCCATAGAGCCAGCGGATGATGCCGCGCTCGATCAGCATGCCGATCGCGCCGGCGACCAGGAACGCTGACGGCAGGGCGATGAGCAGCGAGTAGTCGAAGATCGCCGGTGCCGCTGCGCGGATCGCATTCTGTACGGCGTAGGTCGTGTAGGCACCCAGCATGACCATCTCACCATGGGCCATGTTGATGACGCCCATCACGCCGAAGGTGATGGCAAGCCCGATGGCGGCCAACAGCAGAACCGAGCCGAGCGAGAGCCCGTACCAGACGTTCTGCGCCGCGTCCCAGGCGGCGAGCTCGCTGGCGATCGAATGTGCGCCGGCGAGTGCTGCCGTCTGAACCGGGCCGGTGGATCGATCGGCCAGGGACTGCAGCAGTTCGAGGGCCTCGCGGTCGCCGCGCGCCGTGATGATGGTGATCGAAGCCAGCTTGATGTCGTCGGACGCGTCGGAGGTCAGCAGGGCAGCCGCGCGCGCCTGCTCCATTGCGATCTTCACGCCGGCGTCTGGCTCTGCGGCAATGGCTTTTTCGATAGCGGCGATTTTCGTGGGATCGCGACTCTTGAACACTGCTTGCGCGGCGTTCAGGCGCGTGGCGACGTCACCGCTCAACAGCGTGAGGGAGCCGAGTGCCGCATCGATCGCGCGGCGCAGGCGATTGTTGACCTTTATCTTCTCGATCTCGTCGGCGCCGGCCGCACCGGCTGCGGCACCCGATCGCGGATCGACGAGCGTAAGGCTGTCGCCCTCCTTGCGCACGATCCAGACGGAGCCGTCGGTCTTGCGCAGGTAGAGGTTGCCGCCATCGAGCGCCTCCAGCACGGGAGCGACGCCGGCATCACCCGTTGCCGCCAAATTCTCGATCGCCTTTTCCCGGTCGTCGAAATTGCCCTGCGCCAACGCATTGATCAGGGGGGCGATCTCTGCCGCACCAGCGCCCGCCGAATGGACGAGAACCGCAAAAAGCACAGCGAGCGTTGCGATATAGACACGCAGCGCCCGCAAAGTGGGGTCTATCGAATACATGGTTCAAGCGAGGGAGGCGGGTCTGGAACCGCCTCCCTCTGCCAGGGCCCCGGCCTTAGCGGCCAGGACTCACGTACCGCCCTTGCCGCCGCACTTGCCTGTCTTCACGTTGAAATTCCCGCAAGACAGCGGCGCCCGCCAATCGGAGATCAGGTCCTTCGAGTCCGGCAGGTAGTCGGACCATTCGTCACCGACCACGAGGCCCGGCGTCTGCCAGACGGTCTCGAACTGGCCATCGCCCTGGATCTCACCGATGAGGACCGGTTTGGTGATGTGGTGATTGGGCATCATCGTCGAGTAGCCGCCCGAGAGGTTCGGCACGGAGACGCCGACGATGGCGTCGATGACCTTGTCGGGATCGGTCGTGCCGGCCTTCTCCACCGCCTTCACCCACATGTTGAAGCCGATGTAGTGCGCCTCCATCGGGTCGTTGGTCGTCCGCTTGTCGTTCTTGATGAAGGCGTGCCATTTGGCGATGAAATCCTTATTCTCCGGCGTATCGATGGACATGAAGTAGTTCCAGGCCGCGAGGTGGCCGACGAGCGGCTTGGTGTCGACGCCCGCCAGCTCTTCTTCGCCGACCGAGAAGGCGACGACCGGAATGTCCTCGGCCTTGATGCCCTGGTTCGCCAGCTCCTTGTAGAAGGGAACGTTGGCGTCGCCGTTGATGGTCGAGACCACCGCCGTCTTCTTGCCGGCGGTGCCGAACTTCTTGATCTCCGCCACGATCGACTGCCAGTCGGATTGGCCGAACGGCGTGTAGTTGATCATGATGTCCTCGTCCTTCACCCCCTTGAGCTTGAGGTAGGTCTCGAGGATCTTGTTGGTCGTGCGCGGATAGACATAGTCGGTGCCGGCGAGGACCCAGCGTTTCACGCTCTCGCTCTGCATCAGATAGTCGACGGCGGGGATTGCCTGCTGGTTGGGTGCTGCCCCCGTATAGAACACGTTGCGCGAGGACTCCTCGCCCTCATATTGCACCGGATAGAACAGGAGGCTGTCCAGTTCCTCGAAAACGGGGAGGACCGATTTGCGACTGACCGAAGTCCAGCAGCCGAACACCGCGGCCACCTTGTCCTGCTGAATCAACTCGCGGGCTTTCTCGGCGAACAGAGGCCAATTCGAGGCTGGGTCGACGACGACGGCCTCAAGCTTCTTGCCGAGCAACCCACCCTTCTTGTTCTGCTCGTCGATCAACATCAGCATGGCGTCCTTGAGCGTCGTCTCGCTGATCGCCATCGTGCCCGACAGGGAATGTAGAATACCGACCTTGATCGTGCCTTCGTCCGCTTGCGCCGGGTCGGCGAGGAACCCCAGCATTCCCGTCATGCATGCCACGCCCAGTCCTGTCTTTACCAACTTTCCCAATTGCATATTTAGCCTCCTGTCCTTTCGAAACAGCGGAAGCACGCTGTTCGCTTAGTTAACCTACGCAAGTCTCGTGCCAGCGTGGGACAGAGCCGCGCCGTGCTTGAGTATCTGAGATTGCGCAGTGGTTTAGAGTTGGGATCGCAAGAAGCCAGGCGACCCACGCTCCCGAGGTTAGTGGCGCGCCCTTGTGCAGCTGCCTATCGGATGCACAAACCCTGACCGCGGATTGCTCATGCAATCAAACGTCGATTTGCAGCAGCCGCTTCAGCGCCTTGCAGATAGCCTTGAACTCGGTCTTGGCGTCATCGCTGGTAGCGCGGGCGCGCAGCCAGCCATGGATGAGGCGCGGCGCGTTGCGATACTGCACGGGAACGCCGGCATTGCGGAGGCATTCGGCATATTGCCGGCCATCGTCGCGGACGGGGTCATATTGGGCGGTGCTGATGAAGGCCGGCGGCAGGCTGCGGAAATGCGGCGCCAGCATCGGCGCCGCGTAGCAGGTGGCGCGGGTGGGATCGCCGCCCATGTAGTGGTTCCAATAGAGGAACATGGCATCGCGCGTCAGCATGGGCGCGTCGGCGTTCTCGTGACAGGAGGGCAGGTCGAAATCGTTGCCGCAGGCGGGGTAGATCAGCACCTGGCCGGCGAGCGCCGGTCCGTTGCGGTCGCGCGCCGCCAGCGCCACCGCGGCCGCCAGGTTGCCGCCGGCGCTGTCCCCGCAGACGGCGATACGGGCGGCATCGATGCCGAAATCGCCGGCGTGCGTGGAGACGTGAGAGAGCGCCGCGTAGCAGTCGTCGAAGGCGGCAGGGAAGGGGTTCTCGGGCGCCAGCCGGTAGTGCACGGCGACGACCACGGCGTCGGTCTTGCCGCAGATGTCGGCGGCGATGCTGTCGTGGCTGTCGAGATCGCCCAGCACCCAGCCGCCACCGTGGAAGAACATCAGCGCCGGCAGTACACCGCTCGCCGCCGGGCGGTAGACGCGCAGCGGCACGTCGATGCCGTTGGCCTTGATGGTGCGGTCGATCGCCTTGACCCCCGGCGGATGGGGCCGCGCGAAGGCCCCGCACAGGTCGAGATAGGCCTGCCGCTGGTCTTCGATCGAGCCGTGGTCCGCCTCGTCGTCGTACAGCTCGTCCGCCAGATCGATGTAGGCCTTGATGCCCGGATCGAGATTGAGTCCCATGCGTCCCCCGGCAGGTCCTTGACGTCGGCATAGTGTCATCGCCCTTGCGGCGGGGCAATCGGCCGGAAGGCTTGCACCGGGCGAGGCCAATCCCCACTTATTCGATGTGGTCACGACAGCGCCCCGCCCGTAAGCTGTTCAACATTCTTGACGATTCTTCCGTCTCTCCCACGGGCGTCACGCTCTTGTCTCCGTCCACCGACGATTTCGGTCAAAAGGTCTTAACCCTCGCAGATCGCGCGGCCTCGTCGATCGCGACTGGCGCGCGCCTGCTGGCGGAGCGCGCCCTGCGTCGCAAGCTGCGCGTCGCCGTCACGGGATTGAGCCGCGCCGGCAAGACCGTGTTCCTAACGGCACTCCTGCACAATCTTCACTTGGCCGCCCGGCTCAAAGAGGGCCAGACGGGCCATCTGCCGTTCTTCGATCCGGTGGCGAAGGGCGGGCTCGAGGACGTGACGTTGCGCCCGCTCGCGGACCTGCCCGCCTTTCCTTTCCTGCCCAACCTCGATCGCCTGCTGGAGCCGTCGCCGGAGTTCCCGCCGAGCACGACCGGCCTCTCCGGCTTCGGCGCGGCGCTCCGCTACCGGCCGCAAGGCCTGCTCGGCCGACAGCTCGTCGACACCACGACGGTCGACGTCGAGATCATCGATTACCCCGGTGAGTGGCTGCTCGATCTGTCCATGCTCGAACAGAGCTTCGAGGAGTGGTCGACGGCGATGCTGCTGTTATCGCACACCGGGCCGCGCGCATCGCTTTCCGGAGCGTGGCGCGAGATCTCGCCGGATGCCCCGGCGAGCGAGGATGCTCTCGAGGCGGCACGCGTTTCCTACACCGCCTATCTACACGTGTGCCGCCAGCCGCCGCTGTCCCTGAGCTTCCTGCAGCCCGGACGCTTCCTGCGTCCCGGCGACGACGGCGTTGACCTATCGGCGTTCCGCTTCTGCCCGCTGTCGCCTGCGGGGGGTGACGTTCGGACGGGGACCATGGCGGCGGCGATGCGAGACCGTTTCGAACGATACAAGCGGGAGTTCGTTCGGCCCTTCTACGAAGACGTGTTCAGCGGGTTCGATCGCCAGCTCGTGCTGGTCGATGTGGTGGGAGCGCTGAACGCCGGACCGCAGTCGTTCGACGACATGCGCCTGGCGCTCAACGCCGTACTGCGAAGCTTCGAGCGCGATGGCGAGGGACTGTTGGCGCGGCTGTTCCGGTCGCGCACCGACAAGGTCCTGTTCGCGGCCACGAAGGCGGACCACGTGACCGCCAATCAGTTCCACAACCTGCGGCTGCTGCTGCGCGCCATGATGGCGGACGATGCCGGCCGCCTGCCGGTTGGCGGTGTCGAGACAGAATTCGCCGCACTGTCGGCGGTGAAATGCACCGCCAACAAGCGCGTCTTGTATCAGGGCCAGCAGATCACCGTGCTCGAAGGCACCATCAAGAACCACGGCGCGCCGGAGCAGCTGTTCCCCGGCGAGATCCCCGAGCATCTGCCGACCCCGGAAGACTGGACCTCGGAACGCTTTCGCTTCTACGATTTCCAGCCGCCGTCGCTCGATCGCGACAGGGAGCGGGGCATTCCCCATATTCACCTGGATAAGGCGTTGCAATTCCTGGTCGGAGATCTGTTCTGGTGAACGGGGAGACGCACATCAAGCCGGGCATCCTGCCGAGCGGCGCCACCACGCCGATCCCGGGCGTGGTCATCGAGCCGACACCTTCTTTGCCGGTGCCGGTCGAGGCGCTGTCGCTACCGAGCGCGAGCCGGCGCGCCGTCCGCTGGGGTATCGCGCTTGGAGCCTCCCTGGGCTTGCTGATCTCGGGGGTCATCGTCATCGACGCCGCGCTCTGGCTGGCCGACCTGTTCGACCGCAGCGTGTGGCTCGGCGGCGTCGGCGCGCTTCTGATCGGCGGAGTCTCCGTTGCGCTGGCCGGCTTCATCGGCGGCGAGTATCGCAACCTCATGCGGCTGCGCTCGGCGCAGTCCATTCGCGAACAGGGCTACCATCTCAGCCAGGCCAGCAATCGCTTCGAGGGCCGCGGCTTCATGAACGATCTCGTCCGGCTCACCGCGAACAGTCGGACCGGACGCCTGCTGTGCGAGCAGTATCGCGATGCCATCGCCGACACCCATGACGACCGCGAGGCCATGCAGCTGTTCGAACGCATCGTGCTTCGGCCGCTCGACGAGGCGGCTCAAGCAGCGGTGCGGCGCGCCGCGCGCGATACCGCCATCGGCGCTTCCGTGAGTCCAATCGCCGGCATCGATGCGTTGATCGTGCTGTGGCGCAGCCTGCGCATGGTACGCGAGGTCGCCGAGGTCTACGGCCTGCGGCCGACGCGGCTGAGCGTGCTGGCGCTCATCCGCCGCATGTTCCTGACCGCGACGTTCGCGGTCACTGCCGACGTGGTGGGCGACGTGCTCGGGGCGCATCTGGGCGGCCGGCTCGCCGGCCTCGTTTCCGGCAAGCTCGCTGAAGGCGTGTTTGCCGGCGTCCGCACGGCGCGGCTCGGGCTGCTCGCCATCGAGCAATGCCGGCCGCTGCCCTTCACGGATGACGATCGACCCAATCTGCGTCAACTGGTGTCGCAGAGCCTGGGATCGCTGCTACAATCTCCTGGCCAGCAAGCGCCCTGAGCGGGCGGGGGTCGTCGGCAAGCCAGAAAGCGTCGCCGGCCTCTCGCCAGGCCGTTGGCGGGGTTGCTAAAGCCATGCCGCGCCGGGGCCAGCTGGGCCGCGGCGCCGAGGGAGACACAAATCCATGAATACCGAGGTCATCGTCAGCTGCGCGGTTACCGGCGCCGGCGACACCGTGGGCAAGCATCCGGCCATTCCCGTGACCCCCAAGCAGATCGCCGATGCCGCCATCGAGGCGGCCAAGGCCGGCGCCGCGATCGCCCACATCCACGTGCGCGATCCCAAGACCGGCAAGGGCAGCCGCGATCCCGCCCTCTACCGCGAAGTCGTCGAGCGCGTCCGCAGCAGCGGCACCGACGTGGTGATCAATCTCACCGCCGGCATGGGTGGCGACTTCGAGGTGCGGGACGACGAGCCGTCCAAGGCCGGCCCGGCGACGGACATGGTGGGACCGCTCGAGCGGCTCATCCATGTCGAAGAGCTGCTGCCGGAAATCTGTACCCTCGATTGCGGCACGCTGAATTTCGGCGACGGCAACATGATCTACATCTCCACGCCGAAGTATCTGCGCGAGGGCGCCAGGCGGATCCACGAGCTCGGCGTCAAGCCGGAGCTCGAAGTATTCGATACCGGCCATCTCTGGTTCGCCAAGCAGATGGTGAAGGAAGGGCTGCTGGCGGAGCCGCCGCTGTTCCAGATCTGCCTCGGCATTCCCTGGGGTGCTCCGGCCGACACCACCTCGATGAAGGCCTTCGTCGACCAGCTGCCCACCAACTGCCATTGGGCCGGGTTCGGCATCAGCCGCATGCAGATGCCGATGGTGGCGCAGGCCATCCTGCTCGGCGGCAACGTCCGCGTCGGGCTCGAGGACAACCTGTTTCTCGAGAAGGGCGTCTTCGCCTCCAACGGCCAACTCGTCGAGAAGGCGATCAAGATCATCCAACTCATGGGCGCGCGTCCGCTGACGCCGGTCGAGGCGCGCAAGAAGCTCGGCCTGCGTCCGCGCAACTAGCAGCCGATACGCCATTCTCACGCGAGCAGGGACAGACTCGAATGCCAACACCTGGATCATCCCCCATCAAGACCGTCGGCATCGTCGGCGGCGGCGTCATCGGCAGCGGCTGGGCGGCACGCTGCCTTGCCCATGGACTCGACGTCATCGCCAGCGACCCCGCGCCGGGCGCCGAGAAGGCGATGCGGGACAGCGTCGCCAACGCCTGGCCGGCGCTGACGCGCGTGGGCCTGAAACCCGGTGCCAGTCGCGAGCGCCTGAGCTTCGTCAAGACCGTGGGAGAGCTGGGCCTGAAGGCCGACTTCATCCAGGAAAGCGCGCCGGAGCGTATCGAGCTGAAACGCAAGCTCCATGCGGCCATGGACGCGGCGGCGCGGCCCGAGGTCATCATCGCGTCCAGCTCATCGGGATTGCTGCCGTCGGAGTTCCAGGCCGATTGCAAGCATCCGGAGCGGATCATCGTCGGTCACCCCTTCAATCCGGTCTATCTGCTGCCGCTCGTCGAAGTGCTGGGCGGCAAGAAGACGGCGCCGGCGGCCATCGACAACGCCATGACCTTCTATACCGGGATCGGCATGAAGGCGCTGAAGGTGCGCAAGGAGATCGACGGCTACATCGCCGACCGCCTGCAGGAGGCGCTGTGGCGCGAGATCCTGCATCTCGTGAATGACGGCATCGCCACGACCGGTGAGATCGACGATGCCATCCGCTACGGCCCGGGCATCCGCTGGGCCTTCATGGGTACGAACCTGATCTATCATCTGGCCGGCGGCGAGGGCGGCATGCGCCACATGCTCGAGCAGTTCGGTCCCGCGCTGGACCTGCCCTGGACCAACCACAAGGCCCCCAAGCTGACGCCGGATCTGATCGAGCACATGGTGGAAGGCACCTCCGCCCAAGCCAAGGGCTGGACCATCAAGGACCTGGAGCGCTTCCGCGATGACTGCATCATCCGCGTACTGCAGGCGGTCGAGGAGGGGCGCCAGGCCGCCGGCGGCAAGGCGCCCGTCTGAGAAAGCGTTGCCGGTAGCGGAGTCGGACATAGCTTCCGTCGCTCGCGAATGAACGTGCCGGTCTCCGAAACCCTGCATGCCCGGCGCCTGGCCAATCTGCGGCGCCTGCTGAAGCCGCGCCACGTCGCTTTCATCGGCGGCAAGGGTCTGGCGGCACCGATCCGGGGCTGCCTCTCCGGCGGCTTCACGGGCCAGATCTGGCCGGTCCATCCGACCTATCCCGAAATCGCGGGCATAAAGTGCTATCCGTCGGTCGATGCCCTGCCGGAGCCGCCGGATGCGTCCTATATCGCGGCTCCGCGCGAACCGACCATCGAGATCGTGCGGGCGCTCGCCAGACGCGGCGCCGGCGGCTGCGTCTGCTATGCGGCGGGGTTCGCCGAGGTGGGACCGGAAGGTGCCACGCTACAGAAGGCCCTGGTGGGAGCGGCCGGCGAGCTGGCGCTGGTGGGACCGATTTCCTATGGAGTCTTGAACTACATCGACGGCGTCCACATGTTCGCCTCCGGTCCGGGCGGCGCGCGGACACAGCGCGGCGCCGCCTTCGTCGGCCAGAGCGGCAACATCGCGCTGACCCTGACCATGAATGAGCGTTCGGTGCCGTTCTCCTATGTCATCAGCGCCGGCGCGCAGGCCGTGTTGTCGCTGGCCGACTACGTGGATGTGCTCGCCGACGATCCGCAGGTCAATGCGATCGGGCTTTACATCGAGGGTCTCAGCGACGTCCCGGCCTTCGCGCGCGCGGCGCTGAAGGCGGCCGGGAAGGGCAAGCCGATCGTCGCCATCAAGGTCGGCCGCTCGGAGCTCGGCGCCAAGCTGGCGATGAGCCACACCAGCTCGCTCGCCGGCAGCGACAAGCTCTATGACGCGCTGTTCGAGCGCCTCGGCATCATCCGTGTCGACACGCTGCCGGCGCTGTTGGAGACGTTGAAATTCGTCTCCGTCGCCGCGCCGTCCGCCGGCGAGCGGCTGGTCGTCTTCACCTGCTCGGGCGGCGACAGCCTCATGTCAGCCGACCGTGCGGCCGAGCTTGGGTTGTCGTTGCCTGAATTCTCGCCACCGCAATACGCCGATCTGCGTCAGCAGCTGCCGGCCTTCGCCGCAGTCTCCAATCCACTCGATTACAACCTGTCGCTGTGGGGCGATGAGGCGGGGCTGTTCAAATGCTTCAGCACTGCCCTCGGCGGCGATTGCGACGCCGGCATGCTGATCCTCGATTATCCGCCGTCCGACCAGAGCGGCTATGCCGATTGCGACAAGTCCGTCAACGCCCTGCTCGCGGCGGCCCGCGCCAATGGCAAGCAGCCAATCGTCTGCACGACGCTGCAGGAGACGCTACCGGGAGCCACGCGCGCGCGGCTCATCGCGGCCGGCTGTCCGCCGATCCAGGGCCTGGATGACGCCTTGACGGCATTTGCCAAGGCGGCGCGGCAGGCGCGGCGGGTGAACGAAATCAGGAGCGGCACTCGCTCGGCCGCCCTGGCTCCGACCCGCGCGCTTGCCGGCGAGGCGCAGCTGCTCGCCGAGTGGGACGCCAAGCAAAAACTGAGGGTCCACGGTCTGACTATTCCGTCCGCCCGCCTGGTCGATGCGGCGGGCGGGGCGGCGGCGGCGGCCGAGATCGGCTTTCCGGTTGTTGCGAAAGTGGCGCAGCCCGTTCTGGCCCACAAGACCGAAGCCGGCGCCGTCGCGCTCAATCTGACGATGGGAACGGCGGTCGAGGCCGCCATTGCCGCGATGAGCGCTGCGGTCGCGCGCTATCAACCCGGTTTGAAAGCGGAGCGATTTCTGATCGAGCAACAGGTCACGAACGCCGTCGCGGAGATGATCATCGGCGTCAAGCGCGATCCCGGGTTCGGCCTCGTGCTCGTCGTCGGGGCCGGCGGCATTCTGGTGGAAATGGTGCAGGATGCCGCCAGCCTGCTGTTGCCGACCGATCGCACCGAAGTCGAGCGGGCGATCCGCGGTCTCAAGGTCGCCAAACTGCTGGCCGGCTATCGCGGCAGGCCGGCCGCCGATATCGATGCCGTGGTCAATGCCGTCATGGCGGTCGCCGGCTTCGCGGAAGCCCATCGCGACCGTTTGGTGGAACTCGATGTTAACCCGCTACTCGTCCTTCCCAAGGGACAGGGCGCAATTGCCGTGGACGCCCTGATCGTCATGGCGGAAGGCTGAGGCACCGTCGGTCGGTGCTACGCCGCCGCTCGAACAGTCGGCTTGCGGCCGAGGCTGCCGGCGCCGGCGATCGGTTTATTGACATCGACGAACGCCAGCATGGCGCCGAGACGTCCTGTCGCGGGCGCGTCGAAGCCGACCTCGCCGGCGAAGTTCCGGGGGTTGCGAAACGTCCCCAGCAGCATGTCCCAGATCGGCAGGTCGCCGAAGTTGTAGTTATGGACGTCACGCTGGTGATGGATGCAGTGCGCCTCGGGTCGCTGGATGAGATAGCCGAGCCAGTGTGGCGTGCGGATGTTCATGTGTTGGAAGAGCCCGTAGAAGTTGGCGATGTAGCCGGTGAGCGCCGCGGCCAGCGGATCGAGACCGAGGATCAACGTGCTCGTCACGATGGAAATGGTCATGAAGACCGCCGTCTCCAGCGGATGGAACAGCATCGATCCGGAGATGTCGACGCGCTGCGGGCTGTGGTGAATCTGGTGAAACGTCCGCCACATGAGCGGGAAGGTGTGGGCGCTGCGGTGCCAGGCGTAAGAGATGAGGGAGACGCCGGCATAGCCGACGACGGCTCCTCCGACCACGCCGAGCGGCGTGCCGTCGATCAAGCGGTGCGCCGCCAGCCAATCGACAGGGATCAGCAGCGGCACCGTCGTGGCGAGCACGCCGGAAAGAATGAGGAAGGCGATGCCAGTGAGGCGCCAGGCGCGGATCGGCGGAAACTGCCGGGCGGGCGCGACGGCCTCGATTGCCAGCATTGCAAGATAGGTCACGGGCACCAGCAGCCCGAGAATGTCGACGGCGGTCATGAAGGATGCCCCAGGTTGTGGACAATGGATACCTTACGATGTAAGGTTACTGAACATAGTACCCTTACGGTGTAAGATTGCAAGCGAAAAAACGGCTCCCAGTCGCCAAGCCGGCCACCTCGCCGGCGCGCCACGCCCTGTCGCGCGAGCGCATCGTGGCGGCCGCCTTGGCATTGGTGGAACGCGATGGCCTGGAAGCCTTAAGCACCCGCCGGCTCGGCCAGGACCTGGGCTGCGAGGCGATGAGCATCTACTATCACTTCCCCAGCAAGACCCATTTGCTGGATGCTCTGGTAGACCATGCGATCGGCGGCGCTTTCGTCGCACCGCCGCACGCCGACTGGGTCGAAAGGCTGCGTCAAACGGCCTACGGCTATCGCGCCATGGCGCTGAAGTATTCCAGGCTTTTCCCGCTCATCGCCCTGCATCGCCTGAACACGGCGACAGGCGTGACCTATCTGAACGAGGTCATCGGCATTTTCCGGGCCGCGGGGTTCGATGACAAGACGGCGGCGCAGCTGTTTCGAGAGACGGGCTACTACCTCGTCGGCGCTATGCTTGATGAGACCGCCGGCTACGCCAAGGGGCCGTCTGCCGTCGAGCCGGTGACGGATGCCGATATCGCGCGCGAGCAGCCGCATCTCGCGGCGGTCGCGCCGTTCTTCAAACCCGGCTTTTTTGAGTCAACGTTCGCGGGCGGGTTAGAGATCATGCTGGCCGCCATGCAGCGTCTGCGACGCCGCCGGGACTCGACGTTCGAGCCGTAGCTCTATCGTCTGCTATCCCGCTTCACGCGAAAACGGCGTACAATCGGCCGATCGAAGCGCCGCCGGCATGGGAAGGAGCCTTGCGATGAATCGCGAAGAATTGAGAGCCGCCCTGTCGCTGCTGGTGGACGAGATGGACGGTGAGATCGAGGACAGCCACGAGATCTATCTGCGCCTGACCATGCTCCTGAACCAGATGCGCGCGCTCAACATGCCGGTTCCCGAAGATCTGGCGCAAATGGAGGCGGACATGTCCAAGGAGTTCGCCGCCGACGCTGCCGCAGCGGGCGATACGACGAAGCCTGACTCCTGACGATCAGGCCGGCGTCACGATCACTCGGCGGATCGACTTCTCGACGATCTCGACGGTGATTTCCTGCAGTTTCGCGACACCCGTCCGCTTGCGATGAAGCGCGGTCGTTTCCGCCAACACGATGATGTCGGCGACGTCGGCGGGGTTGCGAGCGGTGCGGGAGATGCGGTCGACGAGGGCGGCCTCGTCGAGGCCGATGAGCGCGAAGCCATCGGCCTTCGCCTCCGCCAGATAGAAGCGCGCGACTTCGACGAGCATGCGACGGGCGTCGTCGGGGATCGGATGTTCCCGCGCGTGCTTCACCGGCGTGCCCGGGAGGGCGAGGACGATGCCGAACATGTTGTCGAGCAGGCCGCCGGGTTCGAAGTCGACGGCGGTGCCGACGACCTGCACGTTGCTGCGCCCGGTCGTCGTCTCGATGAGCGCATCGAGTTCGGCCAGGACTTCCTCGTCCTCGTCCTCGACGACGTGGTCCAGGCGCGGCAGCAGCAGCATGACCTTGTGGCGGCGATAGCGCTGCAGGAGGCTCTTGGCACTGGTCAAGGCGTCGGCGTTGCGGGCGTTGTAGACGATGATCAGCCGGTCCATGCCGGCCTCCTTGGCGATGCGCTGGGCCAGGGTCTTCTTGCCGCTGGCAGCCGGGCCGATGATCAGGATCTCGTTGCCGATCTTGAGAGACGCATAGGCCTCGGGGTGTTTGGCGCGGTCGATGAGGTCGACGATGTCGGCCAGCAGCGCGTCCAGACCGGCCAGGCGCACTTCGAGATCGGCGACCGCCAGGTCGTCGAGGCTGAGGGCGATGCGTTCCTTGCGCTTGCGCCGATCGATCAGGAACTCGATCAATGTCGGCAGGGTGGCCACCGCGCCGACGACGGTGGCAATGAGGATGATCTGGTCGCTGACGAGCGTGACCGCCCCGCCCTCGCCGTTGTCTTGGGCGAATGCCTGGCCGGCGGCGACCGCGGTCAATGCCGCGAGGGCACAGACGAGGAACCGCATGACCGGCGACTGCGCGTTAGACGTCCGCGCTCACGAGGCCGCGTTTCAGAAGATCGCGGAACATGGTGATCGACCGTTCGACGCCGGCGTCCAGGGCCGTTGCCGGCCAACTCCCGATCAGCTTGCGCAAGGGGCGGTCGTCGAATTCGACGGGGAAGGGCAGGTTGGCGCCATCGATGGAAATCCTTGCGGTCGGCACGACCTGGCGGATGCGGTCGACGACCGCCTCGACCGTCGCCTTCGTCCCCTGCAGGTCGTACACGTCGCTGTGGCCGGCCGCGACCTCCGCCTCGGCGCAACGGATGAAGATCTCGGCGACTTCGCCGGCATACTGAAAATTGAGCATACCGCGAAACGGCACCGTGTAAGGCTTGTCGGCGGCGGCGGCCAGCATGGCCTTGGTCGGCGCCGAGGTCAGTCCCTGGTCGCGCCCGGGACCGTAGACCGTGTGCGGACGCAAGCCGACGCTGGCGACGCCCCAGTCCTGGGCATAGATGCGGGCGATGCCTTCGTCGGCCGCCTTGTAGACGCCATAGAGATTGGCCTGGTAGGCGCCGCTTTCGACCGGGAGGGCGGCGATGGAGCTGGCGTAGACCAGGCGCTTCACGCCGCGCTTGCGGGCGGCTTCGAAAACATTGACGTGGCCGACGACGTTGACGCGAGCGCCCAGCACCGGGTCGGCCTTGCAGAACGGAACCTGCAGCGCCGCCAGGTGAATGATCGCCGCCGCGCCGCTGTCGCCGACCGCGCGTTCGACCGCTGCCGTATCCGTCAGGTCGCCCTTCAGCCACTTGACGGCGCCGGCCTGCTCCTCGCTCAGGAGCAGGCGCAGTCGCCGGCGATCCTCCGACAGATCGAAGACGACCGGACTTTGGCCGCGCTGCACCAGGCCGGCGACGACCCAGGCGCCGATGCATCCGGCGGCGCCGGTGACGAGGATGGGAGCTGCAGTGCTCATGGGAGAACTCCGATTGGGTGCGGCCGCCGCGCGTGCTCAGGAAGAGATAGCCTGCTCGCGGAGGTCTTGGGAGGGTTCGCAGGCCGTGGCTCCGGCGGGACGCCAGACGGCCCGTCGATCTAATTCCTCGAGCGGCAGATGGCAACGGATTTGGAGCCCGCTGGATGCTGCCCGCCAGGGCGGTGCCTGCTCTTCGCAGATCTTGCCCGCCTGCCACGGGCAGCGGCCGGCGAAAGCGCAGCCGATCCCGACCTGCGGCGGCGTGCCGGCAGGCTGCTTGTCGAAGGGGCGAAGCTGCTTGGCGCGCGCGCCGGGCACGGCCATCAGCAGGCTGTGGGTATAGGGATGAAAGGGCGGCGCGAAGACGGCGTCGACGCCGCCGACTTCCATCAGGTGACCGCGAAAGAGTACGCCGATCCGGTCGGCCAGGCTGCGCACGACGGCCAGGTCGTGCGAGATGAACAGCATGGCGAGGTTGTGCTCCAGCCGCAGGCGCCGCAGCAACGCAAGAACGCTGGCCTGCACGGAAACATCGAGCGCCGACAGGACCTCATCGCACAGGAGAAGGTCCGGCCCTGCCACCAGGGCGCGGGCGATGGCCACGCGCTGCCGCTCGCCACCGGACAACTGATCGGGGTAACGCTGGACATAGTCGGCATCGAGTCGGACGTCCCGCAGGGCCGCTGCGACGCGCTGTTTGAGCATGACGCGATCGAGCTGCTCAAACATCTCGAGCGGCCGGCCGACGATGCGGCCCACGCGCAGGCGCGGATTGAGCGACGCGTCGGGATTCTGAAAGATATATTGAACGCGCCGACGCAGGTCGCCGGAGCGCGCCTTCACGGCGCCGGGCAGCGGCATGCCGTCGAACAGGAGGCGGCCGGCGGCCGGCGCCAGCAGGCCACTGATCGCGCGCGCCACGGTGGACTTGCCGCTCCCGGACTCCCCGACCAGGGCGAACACTTCGCCGCGTTGAATGCTGAATGAGAGTTCCTGCACCACGATTGGCGTGGTCGATCGCTGCAGGCCCAGCCACGACGATGCCCCATAGCCGAGCGTGACGCCTTCGAGCGCCAGCAGAGGTGCGGGCGCTTGTGCGGCCGGCGTCGCCGCGGCTTCCGGCGGGACGGGTGCTGGCGCGTCGATGGTTTGCCAGCGCTGGCAGGCCACGCGGTGATCGATCGCGACCTCGGCCAGATGCTGGCGTCTGGCCGCGCAGGACGGCTCCGCGAACTCGCAGCGCGGCTGGAAGGGGCAACCTTCCGGCAGTTCGTCGCGGCGCAGCAGGCCGCGCAGGGGCCGTCCCCGCGGCCGGCCGCCGGCCTCGATCTGCGGGATCGAAGCGATGAGACCGCGCGTATAGGGATGGCGGGGTTGCCGGAAGAGCGTCGCAGTCGGTGCAATCTCGACCATCTGGCCCGCATACATGACGCCGACGCGATCCGCGATCTCCGCCAGCACGCCCAGATCATGCGTCACATAGAGCATGGACATGCCGAGCCGTGCGCGCAGGTCCTTGAGCAGCGCGATGATCTGCTCCTGCGTGGTGACATCGAGTCCCGTGGTCGGCTCGTCCAGGACGACGAGGTCGGGCTCGCAGGCGAGTGCCATGGCGATGATGATGCGCTGCTGCTGCCCACCCGAGAGTTGGTGCGGAAATCGGCGTCCGATACGCGTGACGTCCGACAGACCGACCAGTTCGAACAGCTCGCGTGTGCGCGCGGCAATGTCGGCGGCGCTCTTGCCGGCTCGATGCTGGGTCAACACCTCGGCGACCTGCTCGCCGACGCGCATGCCCGGGGTGAGCGCCGTCGTCGGGTTCTGCGGCACCAGGCTGATGCGGTCGCCGCGCAGGCGATCCAGCGCGGGCCGGCCGAGCGATAGCACGTCCGTCCCCGCGAACAGCACCTGACCGTTTTCGACGCGGCTGGTCGGCCTTTGGTAGCCCAGCAGGTGATAGGCGATGGTGGACTTGCCGCAGCCGGATTCGCCGACAAGGCCGAAAACCTCGCCGCGGCCGATGGCGAAGCTCACGCCATCGATGACGCGCAACCAGCCATCGTCATGCCGGTAGGCCACGCTGAGGTCGCGTACTTCAACGAGCGGCGCTGCGGTCATCGCTGACCGATCTGGACGCTGCGGCCGAGGATGCGGGCAAGCCCCTCGGTGAACAGGTTGAGGCCGACGACGAGCGAGGCGAGGGCGAGCCCGGGCCCCAGCACCGTGATCGGTGTATTCGTGATCAACGCCGCCCTGTTCTCGCTGATGAGGAGGCCCCATTCAGGCATCGGCGGGCGCATGCCGAAGCCGAGGAAGCCGAGCGAGCCGATGAGCACGGGCGCATAGCCGGCGCGCAGCGCGAATTCGACCAACAGCACGCTGGTGGCGTTCGGCAGCAGTTCCCGCCACATCACCGACCAGGCGCTCTCGCCGCGCAGGCGGGCCGCGGTGATGAAGTCGCGCGTCACGATGTCGAGGGCGGCGGCGCGCGCCATGCGGGCGATGCGCGGCGCATAGACCAGCGCGACGACCAGAACGATCAATAGCGGGTTGCCCGCCAGCTCCGGTCCGGCGGCCGCGATGGCGATGAGCGCCAGGACGATGAAGGGAATGCTGATGATCGCCTCCAGCACGCGCTGCAGGATCTCGTCGAGCCAGCCACCGATGTATCCCGAGAGCAGCCCGATCGTAGCGCCGATGACGAGACCCAGAGACGTTCCGGAAATCGACAGCAGCAGCACGATGTGGCCGCCGTAGAGGACGCGACTGAGGATATCGCGGCCGCTCTGGTCGACGCCGAAGGGGTGCTGCCAGCTCATCCCCGACAACGGCGCACCGGTGAAGAGTTGGCTGAAGCCGTAGGGCGTCCAGAATAGTCCGATGGCGGCGGCCAGGATATGGAACGCGAGGATGACGGCGCCGATGCGAAAGCTGCGCGGCGCCCGTCGCCACAGGCGTGACGCTTGTTGCCAGCCACTTGGGCGAGGGCGCGAAACGCTTGCCGTCGTCATTGGCCGCTTCGCAGGCGCGGATTGAGGAGGATGGACCCGATGTCGGCCAGCATGTTGGCGACGATATAGAAGCCGGCAGCGATCAGGACTGTCGCCTCGAACAGGGGATAGTCGAGCAGCTGCAGCGCGTTGACGAGTTGGCTGCCGAGGCCGGGGTAGCTGAAGACCTTTTCCACCACCACCACACCCCCGATGACGTAGCCGACGTTGAGTGCCGTGATGTTGAGCGAGGGGATGAGCGCGTTGGGCAGGGCGTGGCGGAGGAGAACCCGGCGGCGCGACAGACCCTTCAGTTCGGCCATGCGGACATACTCCGAATCCAGCACCTCGATCAGGTTGTCGCGCAGCATGCGCACGGCATAGGCGGCCATGACGATGGCCAAGGTGAGGGCGGGCAGGGCGATGGCCCTCAGATATTCGGTGAAGGTCGAGGTTTCATCGACGATCGACATCGACGGCAGCAGGCCTGCCGTCATAACGAAGATGAACAACAGGATGGTCGCCAGGAGAAAGTCCGGCGTCGACAGCAAGACCAGCGTGACGACCGACAGGCCATGGTCGACCGGACGGTCGCGGCGGATGGCCTGGATCAAGGCCGGAATGATCGCGAGCGGCAGATAGAGCAGGAAGGCGGCAAGGGCGAGGATCAGGGTGTTGAACAGCTTGGGCGCGAGGATCACGGAGATCGGACGCGCGCTGGTGAGGGCGAACCCGAAATCGCCCCGCACGATGCCGCCGAGCCAGCGCAGATATCGCAGGGTCGCCGGATCTTCGAGGTGCAGCTGCGCCCGCAGCGCCGCCAGCGAACCGGCCGTCGCCTCGCGCCCGAGAATGCGCGTTGCAACGTCGCCGGGGAGCACCTCGACGGCGGCAAAGATGATCAGCGAAACCAGCAGCAGCGTGAGCAGCGACAGCAGGATGCGGCCGCCGATCAGTCTTAGAATCTGCACCACGCAGTCTCCCGCCCTACCCGGTTCCTCCGCGATGGGGAGGAGCCGGGTCGGATTATGGCACGCTCTACTTCGTGCAGGAGATATCTTCGAAGTTCAGATTGAAGTTCTGCGCGTGCGGCGTGTACCCGCTGCAGCCCTTGCGCAGCGCCAACACCTGATGGACGAACATCGGGACGATGACGCCGCCCTCGTCCGCCAGCAGCTTGCCGGCGGTCTGATAGAGCTTGGTGCGCTCGGCCGCATCGACCGTGGTGTTGGCCTTCGTCAGCAGGTCGTCATAGTCCTGCCGCTTCCAGTGCGTTTCGTTGACGTCGGAGATCGCGCGATAGGGATAGGCGAGACCCTCGCCGGCCGGCCGCATGGACCAGGCCGAGGTGAGCAGCGGCTTCTTCAGCCAGACGTCGTCCCAGAAGCTCTCGGCCGGCGTCACGTTGACGTTGATCTCGATGCCCGCTGCCTTCGCCATTTCGGCATAGACTTGCGCCATGCGGACCATGCCCGGCACGCCCTCGGCCGTGAACATGTCGATCTTCAGTCCATCGGCATGACCGGCCGCTGCCAGCAGCTCCTTGGCCTTGGCGATGTCCGCGGCCGGCGCCTGCTTTGTGAAGGAGGCCGGCGAGCCCGTGGGCACCGGATTGTCGGCGCCGACTTCGCCATAGCCGAGCAGCACCGTGTCGACCATGGCCTGGCGATCGACCACCAGCTTCATGGCTTGACGCACGCGGAGGTCGTCGAACGGCGGCGTGTCCGTCCACATCGACACCGTCATGGAGTTCGACGCCGGCGTTTGCAGGAGCTGGACGTTGGGATCGCCCTTCAGCGTGGAGATCACCGAGGGATCGACGTTCAGCACCAGATCCACTTCGCCGGACTTGATCGCCGAGACCGCCGCGACCGGCTCCTGCGCCACCGTCACCCGCAGGCAATCCGCCTTGGGCAGGCCGGCCTTCCAGTAGTGCGCGTTCTTCTTGAAGAGCCGCACCGGGCCGCCGGGCGTGAACTCTTCCTGGACGAAGGGGCCGGTGCCGTTTTCGTGCAACCGCAGGTCCTCCGCCTTGGCGCCATCGGCGACGATGCCCGTGAATTTGTTGGTGATGAGCACCGGCAGTTCCACCACCGGGTCCTTGGTCGTGAAGGTGACCGTCAGCGGATCGACGGCCTTGATGCCGTCGGGATCGAGGAATGTCAGGACCTGCTTGGCCCCGGTGGCCAGCTGCGGATCGAGCAGGCGCTTGAAGCTGTACACCACGTCGGCGGAGTCGAAATCGCTGCCGTCGTGGAACTTGACGCCCTTGCGCAGGTGGAACGTCCAGGTCTTGCCGTCGGCGGAAACCTCGTAGGATTCGGCCAGCTCGGGAACGGCCTGGAAGTTGTTGTCGAGATCGAGCAGGCGATTGTAGGCGGCGAAGATATGATAGGCGTCGTCGCCGGAATACATGCCCGACGGATCCATCGACTCCTTCTCGCCGCTCGACTCATAGCCCAACACCTTGATGCAGTTGTCGCTCGCAGCACGACCGCTGCCCGGCACCAATCCGAGCATGAGCACGGCGCCCGCGCAGGTCGAAAGCCACAGTTTATGCCTCATTGCCTGTTCCCTCCCTGTTTTGTCGTTCGCACGCCGGTCGGCAGATACCGTCGTTGCGATTTCCGGTATTCCGGAATTTAGTTCAGATATCAGGACCTTGAACCTAGAAACCGGGTCGAAATCTGTCAAGCCGAGCGGTCCCTGCGCGCGCCACGCTGGCGCTCACGGCGCCCCCAGGCGATGCGAGAGCCGGCCGGCATGTTCCTTGACGGCCTCGATCAGTGCCTCCCGCTGCTTGCGCTGCATGCGCTGCTCGGGGGCGACGATGCTGATGGCCGCTACGCATCGACCGGCGGCGTCGACCACCGGCGCCGCGACGCAGCCGGCATGGGCGTTGGTCTCGTTGAGCTCGACGGCGTAGCCCTGCGCGCGCGCCCTGCGGACTTGTGCCATGAGCGTTTTCACGTCGGTCGGGGCGCGCCCTGTCGGCGACGGACGTGCGCTCTTCTCCAGCAGCCGGCGCAGGTCCGCATCCGGCAGATCCGATACCAGCAGCCGGCCCGCTGCGGCCCAATTCACGGGCACGCGCGTGCCGACATGCGAGATGATGCGGATCGGCTGCCGGCTTTCCTCCTTGAGGAGCACGAGCATCATCTCGTTCTCCAGCACGGAGAATTGGACTGTCTCGCCGGTATGGTCGCGCAGGGCCTCGACGACGTGGCTGCCCTCCTTCAGCAGGTCGACCTGGGATCGATAGGCCATCCCCAGTTCGAACAGCCGCCGCCCGAGGAAGTAAGTGCCGGGGCGGCGGCCGCGCTCGAGATAGCCGGATTCCCCGAGCATGCGGACCAGTTCGTAGGCCGTCGATTTCGGGATTCGCAGTCGCTCGATGACGGCGGTGACGCTGAGCGGCTCGCGCGCCGTCAGCATCAGCTCGAAGATGTCCAGGGTCCGGCGCACGCTCCGCGACTCCGGCGACGGGCCTTCTGGCCCGGCGGCGCCGTTCCGATTGGCGGTTCGCGGGCGGCCGGGTCGCTTCATGTGACCGACAGTGTCCATGTTCAATTCCGACCCCTATGAATGTTGAGTGTGAACGCGCATCGGCGCACCGCGATTACAGGCGGCCGGCGATGCTGCCGCCATCGACCGGTATGATGGCGCCGGTCATGAAGGCGGCGGCGGCCGAGGCGACGAAGACGACACTCTCGGCCACTTCCTCCGGCTTGGCGATGCGCTTCAGCGGATTGAAGTTCTCGTAGTATCGGTAGTAGGCGGCGGCGTCGCCGCTGGCTTCGGCGCAATCGCGCATCAGTTCGGTGTCCATGGCGCCGGGCGCGATGCAATTGACGCGGATGTCCGGCGCCAGCTCGATGGCAAGCGCGCGCGTGAGATTGATCACGCCGCCTTTGGCCGCGCAGTACGCGACGTTGTTGACGATGGGATGGATTCCGAGCTCCGAGGCGATGTTCACGATGCTGCCACGGCTGGCCTTCAGGGCGGGAATCGCCGCCTTGGCGCAGAAGAAGCTGCCCTTGAGGATGGTGTCGACATGCTTGTCCCAGATCTCCTCGGTGTGGGCGGCAATGGGCATTTCCCAGTTGATGGCGGCGTTGTTGACGAGCACGTCGAGCCGGCCGAAGCGCGCAAGCGTCGCCTGCACGGCGCTCTCGCACCCCGCTGCGGTCGATATGTCGGCCTCGATCGCCGCCAGTCGCGGGCCGGCGCCGAGGCCGGCGATCGCCGTCGCGATCGCGTCGGCCTTCAGGTCGTTCAGCGCAACGTGCGCGCCGCGGGCATGAAAAGCCCTGGCGATCTGTTTGCCCAATCCCCGCGCGGCGCCCGTCACCAGCACGGTCCGATCGCTGAAATCCATATCGGCCATCTCGTCCGTCCCTCCCGGCTTCAGCCGCGATATCGGCTGAGCCACAGCGCCAGCAGCGTGGCGCCGATGGTCAGCGTGATCAGGATGGTGGCGCTGGCATTGATCGACGGGTCGAGGGTCGTGCGCACCATGCTCCACACCAGCGTCGGAATCGTATTGCCGTTGCCGATGGCGAAAAACGTGACGATGAAATCGTCGAGCGAGACGGCCATGGCGATCAGGGCGGCGCCGATGATGGTGGTGCGCACGATCGGCAGCGTAATCGTCAGGAACGCAGTCAACGGCGAGGCGCCGAGATCGCGGGCACTGTCGACCAGGCTGTGATCGAAGCCGGTCAGGCGGGCATGCACGATCAGGATCACGAAGGGCTGCGTAATCACGAGGTGGCCGAGGATCACCGTCGGCAATCCGAGCGGAACGTTGAGCAGGCGCACGAAATAGGCCATCAGCGCGATTCCGATGACGAGGGCTGGCAGCATGATGGGAAACGCGAGCACGTGGAGGGCGCTCTGGGCGTAGCGCGCCGGCAAACGGGAGAGGGTGAGCGCCGCCATGGTGCCGATGACGGTCGAGCCCAGCCCGATGGCGGCGGCGATGATGCCGCTGTTCTTGGCCGCGCCCCAGAAGGTGTCGTTGGCGAACAGCGCCCGATACCAGTCGAGCGTGAGGCCGCCCATCGGAAAGCTGGTCAGCGCATTGCGGCCGAAGCTGAAGACGACGACCAGGACCAGCGGCGTCAGCATGAAGACGACGACCGCGAAGCCGAAGGCGAACCACAGCGGCGGCGCCATCGCCCGCATCATCGCCGGCCGCTCCAGGAGAGGCAGGCGGCCGCCAGCAGCACGACGGGGATGCAGGCGGCGAGAACCGAGAACGACATGGCGCTGCCCATCGGCCAGTCGAAGCGCAGCGAGAACTGCTGCTCGATGAAGTCGCCGATCATCGCCGTGTAGGGCCCGCCGACGAAGCGTGGCGTGACGTAGTCGCCGGCCGCGACCAGGAAGGACAACGTGAAGGCAGCCAGCGTGCCCGCGCGCGCCAGCGGAAACACGATGTCGCGGAAGGCGTGACGCGGGCGGGCGCCGACATCGCGCGCCGCCTCGATCGTCTCGTCGTCGATCGTCCGCAGCGAACCGTAGATCGGCAGGATCGCGAGCGGCAGCAGGAAATAGGTCAACGTGACCACGACGGCGCCCGGATTGTAGATGAAGATCGTCAGCGGTTCGCGCACGATCCGCAGCCACAGAAGGGCGGAATTCAGGATGCCATCCCTGCCGAGGATGCTTTTCCAGGCGTAGATCTTGACGAGATAGCCGCCGAACAACGTCAGCAGCGTGATGAACAGCAGCGGCGGGCCGAGGCGTCCTGCTTTGAAGCGGATCAGGTAGGCAAAGGCGAAGGCGATCGTGGTGGTCAAGACCGCCGTTGCCAGTGCGATCCCCAGGGTGATCGCGATGACTCCGGCATATTTCTCCCAGGTCTCCACGTAGTTTTCGAAGGTGAAGTCGGGCACCAGCCGCATGGCCTTCTTGCGCCAGAAGCTCATGGCGAAGAAGAAGGCCACGGGCGCGATGAATAGTCCGACGAACACAGCCGCCGCCGGAACAGGAAGCAACCAGCGGCGCAGGCTGGCCGGCGATGAGAACGCCCCTCGTCGCGGCCGCCGGCCGATACCCTCGACGGGGCTGGCCGTCCGAACTTCGATGATCTTGTCCGTGCTCATGTTTCGACAGGCTCAGCACAAGGGCCCCATCTCGCGCTCGCCGAAGGATGAGGCCCCACTGCCTGCCAGAGCGATCCGGCCTAGGCCCGCTTCAGCCGTTCATACTCTTCCAGGAAGTCGTCATAGGTCGCGTATTGCCCTTCCTTCGTGGGCGGTACCGGGAACAGCCGGGCACGCTGCATGAAGCCGTCGATGTCGGCGTAGCTGTAGCTCTTGCGCAGATCGTCCGGCAGCAGCGGCACCGCTTTCAGGTTCGTGATGCCCGCACTCTGCTCGGTCGCGAATTGCTTCTGCGGCTCGGGTGAGAGGATGTGGGTCATGAGGCCGTAGACCAGATCGACATGCGGGCAGTCCTTGGGGATGCACAGGCAATCCATGAACATGCCCGTGCCTTCCTGGGGGATGCTGTAGGCGATCTCCTTGCCCTTCTGCTTCGTCCACACCGCCACCGCCTCCCAGCCGATGGTCGTGATGACGATCTCGTTGCGCGCGAAGGCGTCGGCCATATCGCCGTAGGTCGCAAAGAACGCGCGCGCCTGCTTGGTCTTCACCTCGATCATGAAGTCGATGACCTTGGCGAGCTGTTCCTTGGTCAGGAGCGTGCCGACCTCGGCGCCGGTCACGGTGCGGCCCCACACCAGCAGGTTGCCGAGGGGATCATCGACCATCGCCACCTTGCCCTTGTATTCAGGCTTCATGACGTCGAACCACGAGGTCGGCGGCGCCGTCACGACCGTGGGATCGTACATGATCGGCAGCGAGCCCCAGTTCCAGGGGATGCCCATGAGCTTGCCGTCATATTTGATCGCATTCTGGCTGGTGAATTGCGGTACCAGATCGCCGAATGGCGCGATGCGCGAGGTATCGATGGGCTCCAGCAAGCCGCCCTCGGCCATCAGCGGCAGATAGCCGAAATACATGGTGATGAGGTCGGTCTTGCCGACGCCGCCGGCCTGCAGCTTGGTGATGATCTCTTCGTTCGAGGCGATGAAGGTCGGCTGGAAATCGATGTCGTTGTCGGTGAGGAACGTGCCGGACTTGATCGGCGTCTCGTAGCCCTGCCAGCCCATCCAGGTGATGGTGGTCTTGGCCTCGGCCTGCCTCAGCGGCAGCGCCATGGCCGCGGCGCCGCCCGTCGCCGCCACTCCGGCCAGGAACCTGCGGCGCGACAGCCAATCGGCCATCGCGGCGTTCCAGCTGTGTTGAGAGTCGTTGCGCGTCATCGGAATCCTCCCATTTTGAATTGTTATTGTCGGTCGTCTGCCGCATCGGAAAGGGCCGGACGCGGCGCGCGGCCTCGGCGGGCAACGTTAGAAGCGAGCCAATCGCCGGTCAAGGCGATGGCTGGCCGAAGCCGGATTGCACACTCGGGGCATGCTCGATATGAGTCGCGCCGCGGGAGGAGAGTCTGTGAGTCGAACTGTCTTGCGCGGCATGACGTGGCAGCACCGCCGCGCTCTCGATCCGTTGCTGGGAACGCTGCCGGGGTTCCGCGCACTTCACCCGGGCATTGACGTGGCCTGGGACGCGCGGCCGCTGGCGGGATTCGAGTTCACGCCGGTGGCCGAATTGGCGGAACGCTACGATCTCATCATCCTCGACCATCCCTTCGCCGGCGACATCGCCGCGAGCCGATGCCTGCTGCCGCTCGATGAACTCGCCGATGCAGCGGCCGATCGCGCCTTCGTCGGGCCGTCGCTCGAAAGCTACCGCTATGCCGGTCATCTCTGGGCTCTGCCGGTCGATGCAGCGACCCAGGTTGCCGTCTATCGGCCGGATCTGCTCGCCTCGATTCGCCAGGAGGTTCCGGCCACATGGGATGAGATGTTCGTGCTCGCCGAGAGCGTGCGCGATCATGGCCAGTTCCTCGCCATCGGGCTGAAGGGAGTCCACAGTCTCATGACCTTCTTCACGCTCTGCGCCAATCAGGGCACGCCCTGCGGCGTCGATCCCGATCAGCCGTTCGCAGACGGCGACACCGCGCGGGCTGCGCTGTCGGCGATGCGCCGGCTGCTCTCCCATTGTCCGCCGCAGGCGCTCGACTGGAACAGCATCGCCCTGCATGAGGCCATGGCGGCGCGTGACGATCTCGTCTATTGCCCGGCCGTCTACTGCTACGCCACCTACGCCGAGGCCGACAATCGGCGACCCCTGCTGTTCGCGAATTTGCCGGGGCTGGTGCGCCCGTCGCCGTCAGGCTCGACGATCGGCGGCACCGGCATCGGGGTCTCTGCGCGAACCAGACATGCCGAGGCGGCATTCGCCTACGCTCGGTATCTGATGGACGCCGGCGTGCAGTGCGCGTTCTCCGCTCACCACGGCCAACCCGCGCGCATCGAGGCATGGCAGGATGAGTCGCTTGATCAACGCTTCGGCAGTTGCTTCGGCAACACCCTGGCGACCATGGAGCAGGCCTGGATCCGGCCGCGCTACGCCGGCTATCTGCGCTTCCAGGCCGCGGCCGGCGACTTGATCGAGGCGCATCTGCGCGGTGCCATCGGCGAGAGCGCCTTGCTCGATCGCCTGGGGTTCTTGCATGCTCGTGGCGGTGCCGAATGACAAAGGCCGCAAAGGCCGGCCGGACAAGAAGAGGGGAGGGACCATGAAGATCACGGACATCGACGTCATCGCGTTGCGCGTACCCGGCTGGAAGGGCGACACCTTCGACGGCTCCTACGACAACTGCGTCATCAAGGTGCACACCGACGGCGGCGTGACCGGCATCGGCGAGGTCGACAGCGTGCCGTCGGTCATTCGCGCCATCGTGGAGGCACCGACGTCGCATACCCACGCCATGGGCTTGAAGACCGTCCTCGTCGGCCAGGATCCCACCAAAGTCGAGGACCTCTGGGAGCGCATGTACGACGCCACGAACTACTACGGCCGCCGCGGCGTCGTCATTCACGCCATCAGCGGCATCGACATCGCGCTTTGGGACATCAGAGGCAAGGTCGCGGGCAAGCCGCTCGCGGAGCTGCTGGGCAAGAAACAGCGCGACCGCCTGAAGGCTTACGGCACGGTCTATCCCCTCGGCGCCACGCCCGATGAAGTCAAGCGCAACATCGATCGCGGACTCAAAATGGGGCTGAAGGCGATCAAGATCGTCGCCGATCCGTTCTGGCGCGACGACCTGAAATACACTGAGACGCTGATCCGGGCCGCGCGCGAGCATGTCGGACCCAACATCCAGCTCATGGTCGATTGCGCCACCGGCTGGACGAAGGCGGAGGAGGGGCTGCCGCTGATGCCGATCTTCAAGAAGTTCGACTTCGCCTGGGTGGAGGCGCCCTTGCCGGTCGACGACCTGGAGGGGCACGCGAAATTCCAGGGCTACGGCGTGCCGATCGGCGGCGGCGATCTCGGGCTGACCACCCATTTCGAGTACGAGACGATGTTCGAACGCGGCAAGATCGATATTGCCCAGCCGGACGTCACGATGGTCGGCGGCCTGACGGAGCTGCTGCGTCTGAGCGGAGTCGCCAAGGCGCGCGGCAAGCGCGTGGTAACGCATGGCTACAAGTCGAACATCACCATCGCGGCCAACCTGGCCTTTCTGGCCCAGCACTGGCGCGAGGAGATCCTCGAATATTCGACCAGCCAATCGCCGCTGCGCTGGGACCTGACGAACGAATCCTTCCCGATCGATTCCGAGGGCATGGTGCGCGTGCCGACCGCTCCGGGGTTGGGCGTAACCGTCAATGACGCCGTGATCGCGAAGTTTCGTACGTGATCGCGCGACGCATGAACGCCACCGATCAACCGCTTCGAGGCGCTCGGATTGTTTGTATCTCGCGACCGTGGCGGTGCGTCCCGCCGGACGGACCTTGCCGCTGTCTCCGGGCTCGCCCGTTTACCAAAATTTAACGTTAACGAACTATTAGTATGAGCGACTCGGAGGGACTTGATGCTGCTCGATTGTTTTGTGTCGGATAACGAACCCAGTCTCAATGCCATGCTGGATGAGCTGGAATGCCATCCGCATGAATACAGCTTCGGCGACGATATCGACCACTGCAATGCGATCCTCCTTCGCGATGACGTCGCGAAGGAAGAGAAGATGTCCACTTTCCTGAAGTGGAGCGCCCGCTATCAGCCCTGTCTGTTCGGGCGGCTGGGCTCGAAGAATCTCAAGCACATCGGCATCGATATGTGCTGGATCGACGATGCCGACATGCGCAAGGGCGACTCGTACGTCCGCGAGAAGGTCCAGGCCGCGCGCCGCGCCTGGAAGGATCGCTGCGCCGACGGCATCGCCAACGGCTTTCTCGTCATGTTCAACAGTCGCCGGCTGGCCTATGCCAAGCCCTGCAAGTTCCTGGTCGAAGTAAGCAGGCGCATCGGCGATCTCTACCTGCCGGAGCACGCGCCGGTCGAAGCGGACGTGATCTACACGGAGGCGATGCCGCTCCGCGTGAATGGCGAGCTGACCGTCTTCAAAGGCGGGATCAACCTGTTCTATCCATCGGCCCATCGGACGCTCAACCACGACCGCCGGATTCCCGGCGGCGTCATGATTTCGACCAACTCTCCCGGGCACTACGCCAACTCGCTGGTGACGCGCGGGGTCTACGAATCATTCGAGCAGGCGGTCGACGAAGTGCGCGACATCGCCCGCCGGTCGATCGGCAATGGCGGCTATGGCGACCCGCACGGACAGAGCGCCAGCTGGCACAACATCGACCCCGATCGTCCCGCTGGCCAATGCCCGATGAAGCACCGGCCGCGCTACATCCCCGAGAACTTCGACACCAAGACCTACTCGGCCCTCTACCACACCGACGTGCTGGTCCCGACCGACGTGACGGTGGACGACACCATCGATCCCGACCGCTCCAAGACGGAGACGTGGCGATGGTTGATCGTCGACTACATCTCGCCGACGAAAGTCACGCCGGACCATGTGAACTACGCGCTGTTCCACGGCCACCCGATCGCGTCCGAGGCCAAATACCACAATCCCTGGCCGCCGCGCCGCGCCCACAACGAGCCGCTGGCGGGCTACTAGCTCAATTTGCGTTGTCGGTCAGTCCGCGCCTGAGGCAACCGACCAGATTGCGCGCCACCGATCGGTTGGGGTCGAGATTGGGATTGAAGATCGTGATGTTGATGCCGACGGCGCGGCCGCTGGCCACGGCGGCGCGCAGGACCGCCGCCAGTTCGTCGAAATCGAGTCCGTCGGTCATGCGATAGTCGACTGCCGGCATGACCGCATCGTCGAGCACATCGACATCCAGGTGAATCCAGAAACCCTTTGAATCCGCCGCCCCCAGGCGCTGAACCGCCGTGGCGGCGGCGGCCTTCGCCCCGGCCTTTCGCACTTCGCCCAGGTCCATGACCGTCATGCCGGTGCTGCGTACGTCCTGGCTGCCATATTTGTGAGCCAGGGCGGCATCGCGGTGGGCGAACACGACGATGTCGTCATCGCGCACGTAAGGCTTGCGGCCCTCGAGATTGACGACCAGATCCGGGCCGCGCCCGGACACCAGCGCCAGGTCCATGTCGGCGGCCTCGCCGGTCAATGACTGGTGCGGCGCATAGAAGTCGGCATGGCCGTCGAGGAACAGCAGGCCATAGCGGCCGCGGCGCCTTAAGGCCAGCGTGCAGCCGAGCAGGATGCTGCAGTCGCCGCCGACGACCACGGGAAACTCGCCGCCGTCGACCACCCGGCCGATGGCATCGGCGAGCCGCGGCGAGTATTCGGCCAGGCCGTGCGGGTTCAGCATGGCGGTCGTGCTCTCGCGCACGGGATCGTAGTCCGGCGGCTCCACGCGCTGATCGCGCCGAGCGTCGAGGGCGCGCGCCAATCCGATCTGCAGCAGCACCTCCGGCGTCCGCTCGACGCCGCTGGGCCACAGGCCGAGCGGCGAGGGGGCCTCGATGATGGCAAAGCGTTGCATGGGTCCTCCCGGCTTATCGGTGCGAGGCGGGCTGCTCGTCGGCGCCGTGCTGGCGCGCGACCGGCAGCAGCGCGCCCACCAGTAGAACGCCGCCGACGATCTGTATAGCGCTAAGCCGCTCGCCGAGGAACAGCATGGCGCCGACGACACCGAACACCGGTACCAGCGCCAGGAAGAACGAGTAGACGCTGGCGGGCATGTGGCGGAGCGCCACCAGATGCAGCCAGAACGGCAGCGCGAACTGCAGCATGCCCGATATGAACGCCCAAATCAGCGCCGTCGCCGTCAGCGCCGGCCACTCGCCGATGATGCCCAGGCCCTGCGCACCCGCCACCAGGATGATCACGAACAGGCTGCCGGCGGCAAACTGGATGGCGCACAGGATGAGCGGAGCGATGCCGGCGATGATCCGTCGGCTGACGATGGCATAGAGCCCGCCGCAGAAATATTGCAGCAGCAGCAGGGCGTCGCCGCTCAGGAGCGTCAGGCGGGCGTTGCTCATATCGGGCGCCACGACCATCGCGAGCCCGGCCGCCGCCGCGATGCCGCACAGCGCCATCATCCGCGTCATCGGCTCGCGCAGGATCAGCCACGCCAGCAGCAGCACGAAGAACGGCTCCGTCGTGCTGATGAGAGACGTATTGCTGGCCGTCGTCAGATAGAGCCCGATCGTGCCGACGCCATAGCCGAGGCCGAATTCCAGCACGCCGGTCGCTGCGCCGACCAATGTCTGCCGCCCGCTCGGCCGCGGCGATCGCTCGATGGCGGCGAGGACGGCAATGACAACCGCGCTGAACACCAGTTGTACCAGCAGCAGATGGGCAGGCGGCAGATAGTCGAGCGCATGCTTCACGGCCGAAATGCCGAAGCCCCAGGACAGCGACGACAGCAGGGCGCAGCCGACGGCCAGCGCGGGAATCCGGGCCATCAGCCGTTGAGGGCGCTGCGGATGGCGGCGTGGACCGGATCGAGCAGCCGTTCACCGGCCGGTATCAGGTGTGTGATCTCGTTGAAGGCATGGATCATGCCGGGCGCTTCGACGAGGGTCGTGGGTGCGCGGGCGGCCCGCAGCTTGTCGGCATAGAGCCGCGCTTCATCGAACAGCGGATCGCATTCTGCCGCCAGGATGACCATCGCCGGCAGGCCCGCGGGTATGGGATGGAGCAGGGGCGAGGCGAGGGGATCGCGGGCCTTGCCGCCGCTGCCGATATAGGCGGCGACGAACCAGTCGAGAAATTCGCGGTCGAGGTCGTAGCCCTTGGCGTAGCGCGCGATCGATGGCTGGCTGAGCGTGAGGTCGAGCCAGGGACAATGCAGAATCGCCAAGCGAAGTCGTGGCCCGCCGGCGGCTGCTTTCGTCGCTACGATTGCCGACAGGCCACCGCCGGCGCTGCAGCCCGCGACAGCCAGGCGTTGCGGATCGCCGCCAAAGCGCTGTGCATGCTCTGCCACCCACGTCAGCGCGTCGTAGGCATCCTCGGCAGCCGCGGGGAAGCGATGCTCGGGCGCCACGCGGTAGCCGACGGAGACGACGATGGCCGGCGTACGTGCCGCCAGCCGCCGCGCCTCGTGTTCGCTCTCGTCGATGCCGCCGATGACATAGCCACCGCTGAAGAAATAGACGATCACCGGCAAGCGTGCCGAAGCGTCGCCTGCCGGCTTCAAAATTCGCGCCGGGCAGTTGCCGGCGCGTGTCGGAATGCCAATGTCTTCCACCCCTGCCATCTCCGGCATCGGGCGTCCGCTGGTGGTGATGAAGTCGCGATAGGCCTGGCGCGCCTGTGCGTGCGGCATCTCCCAAAATGCCGGCAGACCTCGGGCTGCCGCCCACTCGGCGCTCTTCCGCATATAGGTCGCGCAGTCCGGGTGGAGCGGCATGGCGCGACGCCAGGCTAGCGGCCGGCCTTCCAGGCGACGCAGGTCTGGCGCTGCTGGCCGAGCCCCGAGATGCCCAGCGTCATGACGTCGCCAGCCTTGAGATAGCGCGGCGGCTTCTTGCCCATGCCGACGCCGGGTGGCGTGCCCGTCGTGATGATATCGCCCGGCAGCAGCGTGATGAAGCGGCTGACATAGCTGACGAGATGGGCGGCGCCGAAGATCATCGTCTTGGTGCTGCCGGTCTGCATGCGTTCGCCGTTGACGTCGAGCCACATGTCCAGCGCCTGCGGGTCGCGCACCTCGTCGCGGGTCACGAGCCAGGGACCGAGCGGGCAGAAGCTGTCGCAGCCCTTGCCCTTGTCCCAGGTGCCGCTGCGTTCGAGCTGGAATTCGCGCTCGGAGACGTCGTTGCAGATGAGATAGCCGGCGACGTAGTCGAGCGCCTTCTCCTCCGGCACGTAGCGCGCCGTGCGGCCGATGGCAATGGCCAGTTCGACCTCCCAGTCGGACTTCTGGGAGTCCTTGGGAATGGTGACGTTGTCGTTGGGGCCGGTGATCGAGCTGATCGCCTTCGTGAAGATGATGGGTTCCTTGGGCGGCGCCGCGCCCGATTCGGCGGCGTGATCGGCATAGTTGAGGCCGATGGCGATGACCTTGCCGATGCCGGCGATCGGCGCGCCCAGGCGCTGCTTGCCGCGCACGACCGGCAGGCGCTCGATCTTCAGCCCGCGCAGCGTCTTGAGGCTCGCCGGCGCCAAGGCGTCGCCGTTGATGTCGCGCAGCTTCTTGCTCAGGTCCCGCAACTTGCCGTCGCCGTCGATCAGACCCGGCTTCTCCTTCCCGGGCCGTCCATAGCGCACCAATTTCATCCTGATCCCCCTGCGATTTCGATCGATCTGTGCCGCCTATCCGGCGCGGCGGGCGCCAGACTGCGTTAGCGAACAGACGGATGCAAGGGCATCGTTTTTCTACCGTCCCCGCGCTATGCTTCCCCGTTGCAATCGCGATGAAGCGCCATGCACGGATGGATCGAAGGGATCGTCGACTGCCTCGCGGCGCCCGTTCTCTATGTGGACGATCCGCTTCGCCGCCTCTATTGGCTGTATCTGCTTGCCGCGCTCGTGCTCGCAGCGGCGGTCTTCTTCTACCGACATCGGGCTAGCCGTAGCTCGTTGCTCAAGGATCTCGTTGCGTACGTCGCCCCTCGCCGGATCTACGGCAACCGATCCGCCCGGCTCGACTATTGGTTCTTTTATCTCAACGCAGTGGTGTTCGGGCTGATCCTGGCGCCGCTCGTCGGGGCTCCCGCGGTCGCCGTGTTCGTCGCCGACATGCTCGGCGGCTCTGCTCTGGCGTCGGCCCCTGCCGGTCCTTGGTGGTCCCTGGGGTTGACGATCGTGACCCTGCTGGCGATGGACCTCGCCCTCTACATCGGCCATTACCTCCAGCACAGAGTCGCCTTCCTCTGGGAGTTCCACAAGGTCCACCACTCGGCCGAAGTGCTGACGCCGATCACGGCCTTTCGCGTCCATCCCGTGGACGATCTGCTGACGCTCAGCCTGACCGCGCTCTTCACGGGAGTCGTGCAGGGCCTGTTCCACGTCGCCGCCGGCACCGGGATCGCCGATATCCAGGTGCTCGGCGTGAACGTCCTTCTGTTCGCCTGGTACATTTTCGGTTTTCATCTCCGGCACAGCCATGTCTGGTTGGCCTACCCGGCATGGCTCAGCCATATCCTCGTCAGCCCGGCCCAGCATCAGATCCACCACAGCAACGCGCCCCGGCATTTCGACCGGAACATGGGGTTCATCTTCGCGTTCTGGGACGCCATGGGCGGAACGCTCTACGTGCCGAAGGCGAGGGAGGAGCTGAGCTATGGGCTCTATGGCGAAGAGCCCGGCCAGTTCGCGTCGGTGCCGGCGCTCTACTTGCGGCCGCTTCTCAATCTGTGGGCCATGCGGTCGCGCAGCGCGGGACTCGACAGGATCTCGCCTCCTGCTGCCGACGCGAGCCGGCCTCTAGCGTAACGCAGGGTCGACTCAATAAGTCGCGCGGCCGCCTGAAAGATCGAAGGTGAATCCTGTTGTGAAGCTGCAGGCGGGCGACACGATCCAGGCGATCAGTTGCGCCGCTTCATCCAGTTCGCCGCAGCGCTTCATCGGGATCTTGTCGGTCATGTACTTGACCACTGCCTCCGGCAACGCATCGACCATCGGCGTGCGGATCACGGCGGGGGCGAGCGCGTTGATGGTGATGCCGGTCTCCGCATAGTCCTTGCCGAGCGACTTCACGAGGCCGATCACGCCGGCCTTCGTGGCCGCATAGGCGGCCATGGCGGCGTTGCCCTCCTTGCCGGCGATCGAGGCGACATGGAGGAGGCGGCCGTAGTTGCGCGCGAGCATGCGCGGCAGCACCGCCTTCGACAGCACCATGGCGCCCCGCAGGTTGATCCGGTAGACGGCGTCGAAATCCGCCAGATCGACCTCGTGACCCTTGAGATTGGTCTTGCCGGTGACGCCGGCACAGTTGACGACGCCGTCGATCGGACCCAACGCTCGCTCCGCCGCGTCGAGAGCGGGCGGAATCGAGGCGTCCTCGGTCACATCGGCAGCGGCGGAGAACGCCTTTCCTTGATCGGATGCAATAGTCGCGGCCGTCTCGTCGGCGCCCGCCAGGTTGCGATCAATACACGCCACGGAGACGCCCTGTGTGGCTAGAAACGATGCCGTCTCCCGCCCGATTCCGCTGGCGGCGCCGATGACCACAACGTGATAGGGCAGGTTGGGAAAGTATCCGAGCATGCTGACCCCTGATCGTGAGTCCGGTTTGACCGGTCCGTTGTCTTAGTCTGGCTGCAGGCTTCGCGCCAGTGGGTTCCGGAAGGGGAGGATCGACGAAGGCATGCCAGCCATCGACGAAACTCAATGCTGCAATACCTCGCGATGGCCCATGATTGCGCCCCGTTGAGTCGTCGAGAGGCGAAGGATGACGCACCGAACGCCGCTCAAGACGCAAGTCTGCCGCCTGCTCGGCTGCGACTACCCCATCGTCTCCGCGGGCATGGGCGGCGTTGCGCGCTCGGAATTGGTCGCGGCCGTCGTCGCCGCCGGCGGCTATGGGCTGCTCGGCATGGTCAGGGAGTCGCCGGATCTCATCCGCCGCGAAATCGCGGCCGTGCGCGCGCGCACGGATCGACATTTCGGCGTCAACCTGATTCCCTTCGGTACCGATCCGGCGCTGCTCGACGAGGAACTGGCCGCCTGCTTTGAATCCAAGGCGCATTCCCTCTGCTTCTTCTGGGATGTCCGGCCCGACCTCATTCAGCGTGCGCGCGCTGCCGGGTGCAAGGTGCTGTACCAGGTCGGCCGGTTGACGGATGCCGTCGCGGCGGCCACCGCAGGCGCCGATGTCATCATCTGCCAGGGTGTCGAGGCCGGGGGGCATGTGCATGGCGAGGTATCGTCGCTGGTCTTGCTGCCGCAGATAGTGCGCGCCGTCGACGTGCCGGTACTTGCTTCCGGCGGGTTCGCCACCGGCGGCGGCCTGGTCGCCGCCTTCGCGCTCGGCGCCCAGGGCATCCATTGCGGCACGGCCTTCCTGGCGACGCAGGAATCGTTCGCCCATGAGTTCCACAAGCGGCGCGTGGTCGAAGCGACCTCGGAACAGACCGTTCATTCCGATGTCTTCGCCATCAACTGGCCGCCGCGCTCGCCCGTGCGGACGCTGACGAACAGCGTCACCGACGCCTACCGGGACGATCTCCGGGGCCACGGCCCCGACGACTTTCCGCGCGAGGTCATCGGCCAGGAGGATCAGCGTCCGATCTACAAATTCAGCACGGATTCGCCCCTGCAGAACATGACCGGCGATTTCGAGGCGATGGCGCCCTTCGCCGGCCAGGTCTGCGGCCTGATCGAAGAGATCTGCCCGGCCGGCGAGCGGCTGCGGCGCATCGTCTGGGAGGCCGAGACAATCTTCGCCCAGTTCGCCCCGTCCTGACGGCCCTGGCGTGACAGCTTGACAGCTGCAGTCGCGCCCCCGACGGTACGGCCGCGCACGCGCGATCGCCACATCGGGGACCTCGGTATGTTGAAAGACACCTTCGGCGCCGCCAAGCCGATCATCGCCATGGCCCATTTCCCGCCGCTGCCGGGATCGCCCGGCTATGACGGGAAGCGCGGCATGAGCGCCGTGATCGACTGGGTCGCCGCCGACCTCGCCAGGCTGCAGGCCGGCGGCATCGACGCCGTCATGTTCGGCAACGAAGGCGATCGGCCCTACCTGCTAAAGGCGACGCCGGAGAGCCTGGCGGCCATGGCGACCGCCGTCGGCATCCTCAAGCGCGACCTCAAGGTCCCCTTCGGCGTCAACTATCTGTGGGACCCCGTCGCCACCGTGGCCCTCGGCGTCGCCACCGGCGCGCGCTTCGGACGCGAGATCCTCACCGGCGTCTATGCCTCTGACATGGGCCTGTGGGCGCCCGACTGTGCCGCGGCGCTCCGCCTGCGCCACGACCTCGGACGCGACGACTTCAAGCTGCTGTTCAACATCAATGCCGAGTTCGCGGCGCCGCTCGACACGCGGCCGATCGAGAAGCGGGCCACCAGCGCGGTGTTCTCCTCGCTCGCCGACGTGATCTGCGTGTCCGGCCCGATGACCGGCCAGGCCGTCGACAATGCCGAACTCGCGCGCGTGAAGAAGGCGGTGAAGGACACCCCGGTGTTCGCCAACACCGGCGTCAACATCGAGAACGTGCGGGACATCCTCGGCGTCGCCGACGGCTGCGTCATCGGCACCCACTTCAAGATCGACGGCAACACCTGGAATCCCGTCGATGGCGACCGCGTGAAGCGGTTCATGGACGTCGTCGCCAAGCTGCGCTGATCATGCCACTGCTTCTCGGCCTCGACATCGGCACGACCTCGACGATCGGCATTCTGATCGACGAGAGTGGCGCGACCGTGGCCATGACGTCACGGCCCTCCACGCTCCATTCCGATCACGCGAACTGGTCTGAGGAGGATCCGGAACAGTGGTGGAGCAACAGCTGCGCCATCGTCGGCGACCTGCTGGCGAAAAGCGGCCGCGCCGCCGGCGAGATTGCGGGCATCGGTGTCACCGGCATGCTGCCGGCGGTCGTGCTGTTGGATGCCGACGGCCGTCTGCTCCGCCGCGCCCTGCTGCAGAACGATGCGCGCGCCATTGCCGAAATCGAGGCCATGAAGCGCGCCATCGATACTGGCGGCTTCTTTCGCCGCACCGGCGGCAGCATCAATCAGCAGCTGGTGGCGCCGAAGCTGCGCTGGATCGAGCGCCACGAGCCGCAAGTCTTCGCGCGGATTGCGACGGTGTTCGGTTCCTACGACTACATCACCTGGCGGCTGACGGGCGCGCGCAGCATCGAGCAGAACTGGGCGCTCGAGTCCGGGCTGGTCGACATATCCTCCGGCCGCTTCGATCCGGAGCTGGTCGCCCTTGCCGGCATCGCCCCGGATCGGCTGCCGCCGATCCGGGCCTCACAGGAGGTGGTCGGCCAGGTCACGGCTGCTGCGGCCGCGGCCACCGGCTTGAAGCAGGGCACGCCGGTGGCGGCCGGTTGCGCCGATCTCGTCGCCTCGGCCTTTCTGGCCGGCGCGGTTGCCGACGGCGACATGGTCCTGAAGTTCGGCGGCTCCGGCGACATTCTGCTGGCCGTCGCGAAGCCGCTGACCGATCCGCGTCTCTATATCGATCATCATCTCGTGCCCGGCCTGTGGTTCAGCAATGGCTGCATGGCTGCCAGCGGCAGCTTGCTCAACTGGATCGTGCGGGAGTGGGCGGCGGGGGAGGCGGCCAACGCCAGGGCCGCCGGGCTGTCGGTTCATGCGTGGCTCGATCGCCTGGCGGCGGCTACGCCGGCCGGGGCCGATGGCCTCGTGCTTCTACCTTATGTGCTCGGCGAGAAGACGCCGCTGCACGATCCGCACGCGCGCGGCACTCTGATCGGCCTCGGGCTGCACCACCGCCTCGCCCATGTTTGGCGGGCGGCGCTGGAGGGCGTGGCGTTCGGATTCCGGCATCATGTGGACATCTTCCGCGAGCGCGGCGCCGACATGCGGCGGATCGTTGCCTGCGACGGCGGTGCCGCCAGCGATCTGTGGCTGCAAATCTGCGCGGATGTGCTCAACCGTCCGGTTCAGCGCCTCCGTCGTCATCCCGGCTCCTGCCTGGGTGCCGCCTATGTGGCGGGCGTGGGTGTCGGCGTGTTCAAGGATTGGCAGAGCGTCGGTCGCTACGTCGAGCCGGGCGAAGTCTTCGAGCCCGATCGCGCCCGCGCGGCCGTCTATGATCGCGACTACGCGGTGTTCCGTGAGACCTACGAGCGTTTGAAGACTCTTTATCCTGCGCTAAGATTCGAAGCATAAGAGCGCTTTGTGCCGGAGGGCCGATGGGCGACCGCATCGAGATCATCGTCGAGCGCTGGGGCAACCCGGACAGGTCGACCGACTATCGCTGGTCGATCTGGCGCGGCGGAACCCGTGTCCAGATGGGCGGGCCGCACCCCTCCGCCGAGGCCAGCGAGCGCGCCGCCGTCGAGTTCTGCCGCGAGAAATTCCAGCGCGCCCCGGACCGCATCGAGCGCCTGTAACGCGTCAGTGCGCGGAGCTCGTGATGTCGCCGTAGGTCTCCGGCCGGCGGTCGCGGAAGAACTGCCAGAGATCGCGCACCTCCCGCACCATGGCCATGTCGAGTTCGGCGACGATCAGTTCGTCCTTGTCGTCGCTGCCCTGCTGCACGATCTGGCCACGCGGATTCACGAAATAGCTGGAGCCGTAGAACTTGCCGATGTTCCAGGGCGCTTCCGTGCCAACGCGATTGACCGCGCCGATATAGACGCCATTGGCGACGGCCGCCGCCGGCTGCTCCAGGTTCCATAGATACTGGCTGAGACCGGCGACGGTCGCCGACGGGTTCATGATCAGCTCGGCGCCGTTGAGCGCGAGCGCGCGCCAGCCCTCGGGAAAGTGGCGGTCATAGCAGATGTAGACGCCGAGCTTGCAGACCTGCGTGTCGAACACGGGATAGCCGAGATTGCCGGGCTTGAAGAAGAACTTCTCGTAGAAGCCGGCGACCTGCGGGATGTGCACCTTGCGGAACTTGCCGAGATACTTGCCGTCGGCGTCGATGACGGCGGCGGTGTTGTAGTAGACGCCCGTCATCTCCTCCTCGTAGATCGGCACCACCAGCACCATGCCGTGCTTCTTCGCCAGCTTCTGCATCTGCTGGGTCGTCGGGCCGTCGGGAATGCGCTCGGTGCCGCCGTACCACTTCTTGTCCTGGCTCGGACAGAAATAGGGCTGGGTGAATACTTCCTGGAAACACAGGATCTGCACGCCCTGCTTGGCGGCCTTTTCGATCAGTGGCAGGTGGGCCTTCAGCATCAGCTCGCGGATCTTCCCCGGCGCCATCGCGGTATCGCCCTTGAGGTTCATCTGGATGAGACCGGCCGTGATCTTGGTCATGCGCGCCTCCGTGACTGCGACCTAGAGCTACGCTCTTGATATGAAAGCTTAACATGGCAGACCGGAGCGGCAAGCGCGGCCGGTAACATTTGCGATGACCGCCTTGCCGCCGGCGGGCCGCCGACCCATCTCATGGTTGTCACGTTCAGTCGATGAGATAGGGCAGCCATGCGCATTGCGACCATCGCGGCTATCCTGTTGATGACGCCGACCCTCGCGTTTGCCGGCGGCGAGCCCTTGGGTTCGTCATCGAACAATTCGCTCTATGCGCCGCAGTACGGCACCGTCGGCAAGGCGATCGGAAATCGCGTCACGACGATCGAGCCTCGCGGCGCGATCGAACCATCGGGCACGCTTCCGAGCGGCTCCGACGATCTCGTCCGCAGCGAGCGCGAGGAGAACAAACAGCTGCTCGAGCGGCATCTGGATTGCTTCTCCGGCGCCGTCGCGCCGGATCGCGACACCCGCAACAGCTTCACCAGCCGCTGCCCCGGCAACGCCCGCTGAGCGGCGCTCAATATCCGCGCGCGGGATCGGCGATATTGAGGAGCGGCCGCCCGGCCAGCAGCCGTTTGTAGTTTTCCGCGATGTGCGCCAGCGAACCCTGCGGCGTGCCGCCGGATTCGTGCGGCGTGACCACGACCTTCGGATGACTCCACAGCGGGCTCTCCGGCGGCAAAGGCTCGGTGCGGAATACGTCGAGGGCGGCGCCGGCCAGCTGCCCGGAATCGAGCGCCGCCAGCAAGTCCGTCTCGACCACCAGCCGGCCGCGGCCGACATTGATGAAGCAGGCGCCGCGCTTCATGAGCGCCAGCGCCTTGGCGTCGATGATGTCGCGCGTTTCGTCCGTCTCCGGCAGCACGCAGACGACGTAGTCGCACGGCCCGAGGCAGGCCGCCAATTGATCGCGCCCGTGGTAGCAGGCGACGCCCGGCAGATCGTGCGGGCCGCGCGACCATCCCCGTACCTGGTAGCCGAGTCCCGCGAACGCCGCGGCGAAGCGCTGGCCGATCGAGCCGAGCCCGAGCACCGCGACGCGGACCTCGTTTGGGAAGGGCGGGATGTGCGCCTCCCAGCGCCGCTCCCTCTGCTGCTGTCGGTAGATCGCGGGCGATCGCCGATGGCTCAGCAGATACAGCAGCACATACTCGACCATGTAGCCGATGATCCCGGGATCCTTGAGGCGCATCACCGGCACGCCCTTCGGCAGGTCCGGCCGCTGCAGGAAGTCGCTGGCGCCGTGGCCGAGATAGACGACGCAGCCGAGATTGGGCGTGCGCTGGAAGATGCCCGATGGAATCAGGTTGAAGTCGAACGCTGCCATGCGGATCTGCCGCTCGTCGCCAAGCTCGGGCCAGACGCGGAAGTCGACGCCGGGAATCGCCGCCGTCATCTCCCGCCGCCAGAGCTCGGCGTCTTCCAGCTTGCTGATGAGAGCGAGGGCCATACCGCCGGTTCTCCTTACAATCGTTCGGCTGCGACAGCGGGCGCCGGCGCAGCGGCCACGCGCACGACGATCCACAATCCCACGAGGATGATCGCGCCGCCGGCGAGCACGCGCGCGCTCACATGTTCGCCGAGCGCCAGGGCGCCGGTGATCACGCCGGCGACGGGCATCAGCAGAATGAACGGCGTCACCTGATCGACACGGAACCGGCCGAGTACCTGATACCAGGCCGAATAGGCCAACAGATAGCCGAGCAGGAAGACCACGGCGAGCGCGCCCCAATTGGCGAGGGTTGCCGTCTGCAGCGCCTCTCGCTGGCCGCTCTCGAACAGCAGAGAGCCGATCAAGGCCAGCGGTGCGGAGACCAGCCCGATCATGCCGGTCATCGTCGGCCCGTCATCGCGGCCGAACGCGCGGATGAGCGCCTGCGCCGCGGCCCACACCAGCGCTCCCAGGACGACCATGAGCAGCGACGGATAGTCGCTCGTGGCCTCCGGCGCACCCGCGATCAGGGCAACGCCGCCGATGGCGGTCGCGATGCCGACGAGCCGGGCCGCGCTCAGCCGCTCCTTGCCGATGAGCCAGGCCCACAGCACGGCGAACGGCACCTGCGACTGCACGACCAGCACGGCCGTCGAAGCCGGCAGGTGCGACAGGCCCGAGAAGATCAGGATGCTCTGGACCGCGCCGCCGCAGGCGCCGATGACCAGCATCGCCCACAAGGGCGTGCGCAAGCGGCGCCGGCGCCCCAGCAGCAGGACGGTCGTGGCGACGTAGATCATGACCATCATCAGCATCGGCGGAAACTGCGCCAGCGCCGGCTTCGCGAAGGTGAAGCCGACTCCCCACAGGACCGGTGCCGCCAGGGCCAGGGCGATGTCGCGCGGCTTCACGTCGATACCCGATGGTTGGAATGTTCAAGAATCAGTTCGGCAGCAGATCGAGCATCTGAATGGCGCCCTGCACCGCCGTCAAGGCCGCCAGCAGGACGAGGATTCGCAAGACCCAGCGGCGGAAGCTCTCGGGGTTGGCGTGCTTGAAGCCCCGGGCGCCGAGCCACACGCCCGCCAGCAGCGGCGGCAGGAACGTCAGGAACCGCCAGAGCGTCGCCCACGTCATCAGATCGGCCTGGGCCTGAAACGCCAGCCCGATGCTGTCGGTGCCCAGGAAGTAGGCGATGACGGAGGCGCGGCCGACGGCGACGCCGGCCGGCGAGCTGAAGAAGAACAGGATCACCGGCGGCCCGCCGATGCCGAAGGCGCCGTTGAAGAGGCCCGATGCCGCGCCGGTCGCCACCGTGGCGACCGCGCCCGGCATGGACTTGAGCGCGAAGCCGCGCCACAGGAAGCCGACCACGACGATCACGAAGAGGGAGATCGCGATCCGCATGGGCGCTGCCGGAAGATGGGCCAGCAGCTGCACCCCGACGGGCGTGGCGACGGCGCAGCCGAGCAGCAGCAGGCCGATCGAGCGCCAATGGATGTCGCGCCAGATACCCGGCAGCAGATGCAGGCTGGCTGCGATCTCCAGCATGAAGATGGACGGCACGATTTCCGCCGGCGGCAGCGCCAGCGACAGCGCGGTGATCGCCAGCAGCGAGAAGCCGAAGCCGCAATAGCCGCGCACGATGGCGGCGCCGAAGACGCAGGCGATGCTGTAGGCGGTGACCCAGGGATCCATGGTGAGAGCATCGGCATTGCACCGGCCTGCGCGAAGCGCCAGACCGGCGGATTGGCTTGGGCCAGCGGCGCCGCCCTTGGCGACGGGTGCGCGCAACGCGTAGCATGCGCGAGAGGCAGAAGGGGAGGGAGCAATGGCCGTCGTCGCCGAACAGATCATCCCGGCGGGCAAGCCGTGGAGCGCCGTCATCAGGCTGGGCCAGCGGCTGCGCATCGTCGATATCGAGGGCAACCAGGGCGTCGACTTCCTCTGCTATTCAGCGGCCAATCCGGAGGAGCGCTATCACGCCGCCAACACCCTGAAGAGGTCGCAGACGCTGCTGCTGACCACCGGCCACACGCTCTATTCGGACGTCGCGCGCCCGCTGATGACCATCGTTGACGACACCTGCGGCATGCATGACACCATCGGCGGCTGCTGCAGCGCGCCCAGCAACGAGATGCTCTACGGCGTCAGGGACGCGCCCGGCTGCCGCGAGAATTTCCTCTCCGAGCTGGCCAGGCACGGCCTCGGCCGCCGCGATATCGTCGCTAATCTGAACTTCTTCTGCAGCGTGCCCGTGCACGGGCACAACCGGCTGGAGCCGCTGACCTTCGCGCCATCGCCGAGCAAGGCGGGCAACTACATCGAGCTGCGCGCCGACATGGACGTGCTCGCTGTCGTCTCCAACTGCCCGCAGGTCAACAACCCCTGCAACAGCGGCCGGCCGACGCCGATCCGAGTGGTCGTCTTCACGTCATGACATAGGCCAGGCGGCCCCCAAGATCTGGCTTGAGGCCTTCGCCTGCGACGATCCAAAGGTGGCGTCCGTTGAATGCGCCAGGAGACTCGGCTTGGAAACCCTGGAGTATAATTGTAAGATAATTGTAAGCATGTCGTCCTAGGGGCGCTGGTGGCCGATAACAAAGCAGGACGCACCGTGATTACCCTCGAGGCAGTCCCGCCGCCGAGGCCCACGACGCCTGTCGTTACATCATCGACGCTGCCCTGCATCAAGGGCACCGGCCACCGAAACTACGCATGCCCCAGCTGCCGGCGGGTCATTCTTGAAGGCGTAGAGTCGAGCCAGATCGATCGGAGCGCGATTTTCAGGTGTCCGCAATGCAGCGCATATTCCCGATTGCCGTTCGGTCGCTGACCGTTTCGGCCCAGGTTGGGGAACGTCGCAGCTCGGCGCCGGTCATCGCATGACCCCTCGTTAACCAGGCTCTGCGAAGATCGCCTCAAATTAAGCGAAATTCCTAGAGGGTCTTTAACGTCTCATTGACAATATGGGGCCGAGGAAGAGCCATGGCCGGCTCTTTCGATCCCGCAGCCCCACCTCGCCCCCCGATGAGGCGGGGCATGCCGGGAGAAAGGAGAACTGCGAATGACGGAAAGCTGCATCCCCACCTTGATCGCTCTGGTAGCATGGTCCGAGCTGATGTGGGTGCTCGTGCTCAAAGTGTGATTCGCTCGCGCCTGCGGTAACGCCGGCTACCCCGGTTGGGTCATCGGAAACCCAGCCGCGCGGGAGGCTTGGCTGGCTTGGCCGCAGGAATGCCGAGACGACTGGTTTGACTTGAACAAGGTGCCCGACGCTGCTGCGGACGACAACGGCGACGCGGCAAGATTGCCGGAATTGACCTTGGGCGGCTTCCTCCAAGGCGATCGGCTGTTCGCTGTTCCCTCCCCATTTTGCGCACACGATATTTCAATTCCCCGATTTTCTGACCGTGTGCTGGGAAGCTTCGCAATTACCGACCGGCGGGGCCTTCTCGCACTACGCCCGCCTCCGCTCAGCGTCTTCATCAGGTAACGGCTGTGTGACCGATGGGGGGGTCTCCTGTACTTGAGCGGGCAGCGGGAATGTCTGGCGAAACCTTTCTCGCTCCGTCTCCGACCACGCCAGGTTATGCCAGATCCGCCGCCAAGCGTGCTGTTCCTTCGACCACGCGAATTCCCGATAGATGCTATGTCGCCAGGTCTCGATCGTGTACGCGGACGCGATCTCGTTCGTGGTCCAGCCGACCGGCGTCAGGTGATAGTCCTGCTCCCGATTCTTGTAGGACATGTCGAGCTCCAATGGGAAGCGTTAAGGCTAATAACTGACTGCATTCGGCGCGCATCCTGCGTGATCATCGTTAGAACGGCGTTAGGCATTGTGGTTAACGAAATGATTCTGATCCTGCGTCCCGTGGCGCCCCTTGCGCGGAGGGTAGGGGGCTAGCAGCCCGTGACGCCGACGAACCGATATAGCGCCTCGGGATGAAGCCGATGACGCCGATCACGGCCGGATCGATGGCAATACGCTATGGGCGCTTGACGACTACGTTTGGCGCATCCACCAGGAGTTGGATAGCGCCACTGGCTGGCTCGCCGACTGACAGCATCAACGAGGCGCGCCTTCCCCACTTGGCGACGCCGCATGAATGGAATGAAAATAGCTCCGCTGGTAAGGGCCAGTGGAGCTTTTCTTTTGGCGCGTTAGTACTAGTACCAGCCACCCCCGATCCATACCCAACCGCCGGACCGGTGGTCCCAATGGCCCGACCGCCAGTTGCCGTGCTCGCGCTGGGCATAGCGGCCGCGCTCCCAATTGTAGTGGTGGCCATTCTGTGAATTTTGCCTGTCCTGCCCTAGCCAGGGCGGGGTTTTTTCTGGCGGCGCCTCCGATGCTCAGGGAACCAATTCCTGGCTTCCGGGTTTCATCGGTCGCGATGCAAGCGGCCCTCATGCCCTGTGCGGCTGCGCGTCGTTCTCGTCGACATTGACCTCGCCCCGCCACCCGGCGGGGCCTTTCTTTTGCTGGGAACCTCCCAGCCGCCGCCGGGTTGACTGATCTGAACCGTTGCCCCGTGCAGCCCCCGATCCAGCGGTTCCGATTGCCCGCTCGAAGCCCTACACGATCCCCTCGGCGCGGGGCTTCTCTGTGGTGCCATTCGGGCTTCCGCAGGAACTTTCCCAAGTTCGGTGCCTCTGGTCGAGAAGGGCGCTCAATCGCTTTTGCTAATCGAACGGAGCAGAAAATATGGCAGACGGTCCCGACCCTCATATCCCCGGCCCTGTACCGATCGTTCCGAGGAAGGAAGCGCCCGGCGGGCAACTCGAACCGAAGTTTGTGTGTGAGCATTGCGGGGAAGAAACGCTGCGCGTCATCGCGGTTTCCGACAGCGATATCAAGGCGGAGTGCTTGTCATGCGGCAAAGAATCTACGTTCGCACGCGACGCCGTTCAGATGCTGGCGTTTAAGCCACCAGCTCAGCGCCCTTAGCGCCATCGTCGCGGCCGAGCGGACGGTGATCGCGTCATGGCCGCAACGATCAACGCTAGTCTGTAAGCCGTCTCGCCGCCGCCTCAAGCTCGGCTCGGAAGCTCAGCTGATCGGCGGCGAGACCATACCTCCGCGCGAAATAGGCGGCCTCGGCTTCTTCGCCTGCCGTTTGATGGGCGCCTCGATTGTCGGACTCGGTCCGATCGTCTGCCACGGCCTGTTAGCTCGCCACGCAGGCAAACGTCACGACGTCACCAGACGTCGCCCGCTTCGTGTCATATATGCGCGCACCGGTGCCAACCTTTGCGCGGCACCAATCGGCAGCCAGGCCGGCGGCTTGATTGTATTGCGCCTGACTCGAGACGGAATAGCTTATGGTTGTCGGCGCGGCGATGATGGTCGGCTGCTGGTAGACAACCGTCGGTGTCGGCGACTGATAGATCACGGCAGGAGCGGGCGCTTGGTACACGACAGGCGGCGGGGTTTCCGCTTGGCGCACCGTCGTGCTCTTGAATGTGCAACCCGTGAGGGCAGCTGTGGCAACAGCCGCAGCAATCAGGGTGGTTCGCATTGTCATATCCTCCTCGCCCCCATAACGCGCGGCGGGGCGTTCGGTTCCGCAATGCGAGGCGCCCGCATCGATCGCTCGGATGCGCACTGCGGGCCTGCGCACGGGCAACGCCGGCCATGCGGAGGGTGAAAGAGGGAAACGGGGTCGCGCGGTCGATCGACGATGACCACCATTTACCGTGTCGGGGCCATTCCCGGATTGTGGGGCGATCCATGGAACGAATTTCGGAGGTAGTAGGCGAAGACAATTGACCCGAACGCCCGCCCCAGGGGCTCTCCACCGAGGCCGGTGCGGGGCGCTTCGGTAGTAGAGCCACCCTCCCACATAGTGTTTCTTGTCATTGCAGCGATCATGGAACTACAGGCGGACACCCGTCAAGATCGCCCCCGGGTGGCTTTCTTTGAGTCAGTGCCGCTTCTCGGAAGCCCTCTGACACGATTTTGCCCCACCACGTCCCGGAACCATCAGCCTGCAGCGTTGGTTGCACGGGCTATGGACCCTCTCGCTTCTCTCTTTGTAGCTATCAATCTGGCGCTGGTGGTTGCCTTTTACGCGGAACGTCGGGGATTGTTCGACGTCGAAGATGAGGACAGCCGACTGCGAGAGCTACGGCCGATCAGGATTCCCACGGAAGCACGTCGGCAACGCGGACCGAGCATAGTTCCCTAGTCTTACTGCGTCACAAGTTGAGAGTTTTGTGTCGAGCGTTTTTTCGCGCGCAGCAGGGGCATCGCGGAATGCTTCTG